>ERZ857745.742-NODE-742-length-45955-cov-25.594031_pt1 | contig 45955 bp, 50 predicted proteins | sample MGYA00519699_ERZ857745 | MGnify/ENA primary metagenome ERZ857745 (study PRJEB31778, sample SAMEA3449357) | human gut metagenome | biome: human gut; feature: human-associated habitat; material: faeces | place: United Kingdom | collected 2010/2012 ... | reverse complement strand
TACTCTGATGTCTTAATTACTCAAATTTAGAATAACTAAAGTTAATATACAATGGAGAGTATGAATAAAAGTCTCTCCGCACAAATTGATATGGCGAATAAGAATACCGCCAAAATGCAAAAGGCAATATCAATAGCATTGACGACTAGTGAAAAAAAAATCCTCGCAATATTCCAAGAGCAAACAAGTCGAACGTTAGCTAAAATCACGATTTTGGGTGTCGTTATATTTTCACTTATTTTAGTAAATATCATTTTAAAATTATCTTATTAAAAGCTGTTATCCGGGGAGGCTAAATCTCCTCGGATAAAGCAATGTTTTTCTTTAACTCAATAACGACACCACTCCTACTGTTGTGACTGAAAATCAAAAATCGGTTCCCCAACGAAGACGCAAATAGTTCAAACAGCAGAAAAATACATGGACTGTTTGCCGATTGACTTATATTGACAGAATTAAACGACAGTCCCTAAACCAACTTGTTGTATTTTTTTGCAATAGTCCTTAAAATGATTGAAATCAGTTTTGATTCATTAATATTGCTATATAACCCTCTTTCTCTCTAACTAGAAGTATTAGAAATTATGTTGTCATATAAGAACCCTAAATCATAGTCACTGAATTTTTGCGACAGAAATAGTGAAATGAATAGAATTATAAGAGATTATAAATTGCTAAATAATCAGTTAGAATTAATCTTCTTTGTACGAAGATTACAGAATCTTTACCGCAGCAACTTTAACTCAACTTACGATAAATGCCATAAAAAAGGTTCATCTTACAGAACGCGGAGCGAGCCTTTATGTTTCATTCCCTAATACATTTAAACCTTAAACTTGATGAAAACCTTATTGAATTGCCGTTTTATGCAAACGGTAATGTCGGGTATGCCGTGCTGTTTGTCAGCAGAAGAATTGCAGGCAGAATTTAGTCAGTTTCAAACCGCACTTCTTGACCTGCTTGACGGCAGCGGCGGATACCGAACAATCGACTTCATGCTCCAGGATACCTTGTGTATTTTGGAGCATATTTTTTCAAGCAAAAAAAAATAACACATTATTGCGCTTGTTCGTTTTACGGGCCAGGTCCAATCTGCGCACCTGCATCGCGCAAAATAACAAACGGCTGACCAACCCCGAACTCTTCACTTCCGTTTCTCCCGTTCCCAGATCCCCGCTGCATTGGGGATGCAAGCCGATTGATCTGGCTGAATTTCTCGTCTATGCCTCCGAATTCGGGGCATTCGGCAATGCTCCGTTCACCGAAGTCGTGCGTCAGCACGAATGGCTCTACAATATCAAACTGGGTGCACCGCGCGATTTGAAACGCAGCGTCAAGGATCGCAAAATCCGGACAACGGCATTCATCGACTCCTTGCAGGAGGCTGCGCGGCAATAGCAAAACACGATCTGATTAACAGACGGTTGCAAATAAATTTCACCCACGTGGGTATCCACGTGGGTAGTTTTATTGCATCCGTTTCAGGAACTTTGCCCTTGGAAATCGCAAAACAATGGCTATGGAACTGAACGCAATCATCGAAGAGATGCAAGGTTGCATCTTCTCGCTTCAGCAACGGGTTGAGGAGTTGAAGGGCATGGACGACAAGTCGGCCGAAACGATTCTGCTCACACGTCAGGAGGCGGCCGACCTGCTCGGCAAATCTCTGCGGCAACTCGACCGCGACTGCCGTCGTTACGGCATCCGCAAGGTGGCAGCCAACGGCGGCGTCCGTATCCCGAAAATCGACCTGCTCGTACACATGGGGCTGGTGGCCCGTCCCGCCGAGCCTTCGCGAAGCGAACTGGAACGTCTTCTATGCAAACACGGCCGGCAATGAACTACCTCGCGGAGATACGACATTTCTACGATTGGCTTGAAACGGAGTCTTTGCCCTCGAACGCCATCGTGCTGTGGCATGCCCTGATGTTCACGGCGAACCGCTGTGGCTGGCGCGAGGAGTTTTCGGTCCCGTTCTCGGTGCTGGAGAATCGCACGAAACTCGACAAATCGACCATCTGCCGCATGCGGCGTATTCTGGTCGAGCGGGGCGTTATCTCTGTCCGCGGACAGCGAGGACGCCGGAGTGCCATCTATCGGCTGAATCCCTTTGAGCATCATCCGGCAGAGCACGATACGACGGTTTCTGCCATGCAAATCCATCCGATGACCGGCAAAGCGTTGCAATCCGCAACGCCGACCGCCACCGTCTCCATACAGGACAGAATTATTCCGGAAAAAGAAAAAACAAGCAAAAAAGAAAAAGTGCCGCGCCGACGGGAAGAGAGAAAAGGTTGCGCCGAAAAGAGAGAACCCATACGGCAGAACCTGTCGCAGTTCCTCGCTTCGCTCGACGAGGCATGGCGCGCACCGATGAGCATCTGGCTGGAGTACAAATGTTCGCGCCGCGAAGGCTACCGCAGCGAGATGGGCGCCCGCAAGTGCCTTGCGCTGCTCCGCGACCTCTCGGACGACGATCCGGCCGTTGCCGCAGCAGTGATCGACCGGAGCATCGCCAACAACTGGGCGGGACTGTTCCCGTTGCGACCGGGTGATACTTCCACGCTGTCTCGTACCCGAAATTCCGGCGATGTGTTGCATCCTGCAACGGAGGCGCATGCCCACCGTCTTTTGGAAAAGTTCGACCGCTGCACCAAGTGAGACAATGACCTCATTCCCCACATATCGCATGCCGTACATTCACCCTGCAAAACACCTCGTCATGGAACCTCTTGCCACAATCATCGACCGTCTCTCGGCGGAAAAGCGACTTGTCGTCCGCCATGCTGAAAGCCTTTCATGGGGCGACCGCGAACGATGCGAAGCACTCTTCCGCGAAATTTTCCGGCGTGTGGATCGCACGGTTGTCCGTTACCGTCCGTTGCCCGAATACGCCTCCGTTATCGGATGGATGACCGCCACCGATGGCCGCGGGCTGTTGCTCTGGGGTGACTGCGGACGCGGCAAGAGTACGATCTTGACCGGTGTTATTCCCGTGCTGCTGGCCATGAAGGGATTTCACGCTTGTCCGGTACATGCCGACGAACTGACCAAGCCCTATCGCTTTGCCACCAGTACAGCTGGATGCGACCCGACCTGTTCGAACCTTGACTTTCTGACTCGGGCTCCCTTCCCGATTATCGATGAGGTGGGAGTCGAGCCGCTCATCAACGATTACGGCGAACGCTACGAGGGTTTCAACCGCATCGTCAATGCGGCGGAACGTCGCCTGCGGCCGCTGTTCCTCGCAACGAATCTCTCGAAGGAACAACTACTGCGTCGCTACGGCGAGCGGACATTCGACCGTCTGACCCGCCTGTGCCGGGCCGTGGAGTTCCGGGGCGAGAGCCTGCGCTGACACTGAAACAAGAACGAGATATGAAACTGCAACGAATCATCCATCTGTTGGAAGACGGTCGCCGCAAGTATGTGACCCACAACGGAGAAATCGAAAAGTGGACGGAGGTCGAGATAGAGAACCTCCGAAGGAATATGGCACGCTTCGGTCCTGCGGCCTATACGGCCGACTTCGCCAAGTACGGCATCTCGGCCCGCGAACTGCGCGAGCGCTATCCCGATGCCCGCATCGTACGCATCGTTGGCATCGAGACCGAGGACCACGACCTGCCGCTCAACCCCGAAATCATCTTCTGACCATGCCGACATTGAAAAGAACATGCCGTCGCCCGTGGCAGCCGGAGCATGCTCCGCAGATGGGCCGCCGACATGCCAATACGGAGTTCTACCGTTCGACGGCGTGGCGGAAGCTGCGAGCCGAGCAACTGCGCCGACAGCCGCTCTGCGAGCGCTGCCTTGCGCAAGGTCGCCACACTCCGGCTCGCGTCGTGGACCACATTCGTCCCGTGAACCAGGGCGGTGCGCCGCATGACCTTGAGAACCTTCAATCGCTCTGTGCGGCCTGTCACAACCACAAATCCGGCACAGAGCGTCATCAGCAACAAACTCAAAACTCTATGCCTATGAAGTAAAACGGTGAGAATGGGCGTGCGGCGGTGGTTGCAATCAGTCAAAAGGCTTTATGGCGCCTCACGCCCATTAAAAAAGCGCATTCGAGAACGAATGCGCTTTGTAAGTGCAGAGCGAGGACTCGAACCTCTGGGTATATGCTGGGGCTTTGTTGGCGTCTTGCTTTCAATGTTGATTACTGCAAACTCTGCATAGTACCCACTGCACCAATTGTAATAAACATCTGTTTCATAGTTACCTCCCCAATTTTTAAAGTTATTAACGATAAAATATTGCAAATGCAACTAATCAACTCGAAAGGATCAACTCCAACCAAACCGCTAATCAGCCGTTAATACATTTACAAAGATACAAAAATTTTGTGAGAACGACACTGAACTTAAACGAAATAATTGCCCAATGGCTCTCGGAGTGCGACATTCTGCCCTCCACGGCCCGGGACTACGAACGCAAACTGGCCCTGTGGTTTCGCTGGCTGTCGGCCGCAGGGGTCGATACGCGGTCGCCCGAACGGCGGCACGTCGTGGAATACAAGCAGTACCTGCAACGCGAAGAGCGTAGCCTCTTGACGGTGAACGGTCTCGTTACCGTTGTGAAACTCTTCTACGGCTTCTGCGAACGTCGCGGTTACTGCGACAATATCGCCGCAGGAATCCGGAGCAGCCGTCGTCGGTCGGGGTACAGCAAACTGCCGCTTACGGCCGAGCAGGCCCGTCGGCTGTTGGAGTCGATCGACACGACGACCGTCATTGGTCGGCGCGACCGGCTGATGCTCTCGCTGATGTTGTTCAACGGACTGCGTACCTGCGAGGTGGAACGCATCGACCTCGGGGACTTCGCGGAGCGGGAGGGCGAACCGGTGTTGGCCGTCCAACGGAAAGGCCGCACGGAGAAGAACGAGATTGTTGTGCTGCATCCCGACACCGTGGAGCGTCTTGCCGAGTACGTTGCCGACCGGCCGTGGAATGCCTCCGCGCCGCTCTTCATCTCGCACAAACCCGGATGCGACAACCGGCTGGTCAGGCAGACTATCGGCCGCATCGTGAAGCAGCGACTGGCCCGCATCGGCCTTGTGCATCCGAAACTCTCGGCGCACTCGCTGCGGCATACCTTCGGAGCACTGATGGTCGAGCAGGGCGTGGACATCGAGACGGTCAAGGACATGATGGGACACTCCGATACAAGAACCACGCGCATCTATGTCGAGATGGCGCAGCAGCGTAAACTCCTGCATCACTCGCCGTCGCGGGCTGTCGGAAATCTGATTTTGTCGGACCTTAATCGGACGGATGATTAAAGTACAGTGAATTAATGAATCATGCCAATATTTTGAGGGACACGTGGTTCCAGATTCTGTTCCCGACGCAGCATCATCCTGCTTTTTGCGGCGACCGAACCAACCGGAGCGCCCCCGGGCTGGGCCTTGCGCCGTCGATGGAAGGGGTCGGAATTCCTTCGTACCCTTCAAAACGTAATCGCTGCCCCAATTGCGTACGCACGCGTGCAAAATTGGCCAACCCGGTATCACGTACCGACTGCTACGAATCAGTACGGAATTCGGAAATAGTCGAGCAGGGCCTTGTAGTTGTCCTGCGCCGTGAGACAGGTGTCGCGCAGATATTCGCGCACGGCGGGCCACTGCTGCAGACCGCGGTAGTAAAACATCTTGAGGTCATCGGTGATGATGAAGGGAACGATGCCGGCTGCCAGACACTCCTTGAACATCAGGAGCCTTCCGACGCGGCCGTTGCCATCCTGAAACGGGTGGATGCACTCGAAACGCTGGTGCAGATCGAGGATGTCGTCGAGTGTCTTGTGCCGCCGGGCGTTGTACTCCGCAAGGAGTCGCTTCATCTCACGGTGCACCTGCTCGGGAGGCGTAGTCTCCATGCCGCCCACCTCGTTGGGCTGACGTTTGTAGTCGCCCACGGCGAACCACTCCTTGCGGCTGTCCGACGTGCCGGACTTGAGTTGTGCATGCAGTTCCTTGATGAAGGCTTCGGTGAGCGGCTCCCCGGCCCGGTCGATAATCGTGTCGATGCAGCGGAAGTGGTTCGTGGTTTCGAGAATGTCATCCACGCGCAGCGTCTCGCCTTCGACGCCCACCGTGTCGGTCTCGAAGATGTGGCGGGTCTGGTCGTGGGTCAGCCGGCTGCCCTCGATGTGGTTCGAGTTGTAGGTAAGGTCGATCTGCGTGCGGTGATAGATGCCGCCTTTGAGACGCATCGCTTTCTGCTCACGCAGTACCTCCAACAGCGGCATGATATGCCCGGATCGCGGCTTGCGACTGGGCAATGCGGCATCCGCCGGGATATTCCAGGTCTTGCCCGTCAAGAAGGCTTCCTCGATCTTTCCCGAGGCGCAGTAGTTGCGGGCCGTGCGCTCCGCGATGCCGTGCTTTGCGGCGAATGCCGCGACTGAAATGTACTCCATAACCGAACGTCGTATCGGCAAGTTATAAGGCCGATTTTCGACCCAAATATAACGATTCTTGCCGATACCGGCAAGTTATGGCAATAAAAAACATGCCGATGAGATGAAAGGACGCAGAAAGATACCCGACACGCTGAAGACGCTGCGCGGTACCGACCAGCCGTGCCGCATGACGGACGGAGCAAAGCCGTCAGCCACGAATGTCGTTGCCGTGCCGCGCTCCGGCCTGAAAGGTACGGCCCATAAGGTTTTCGGAATCGTGGCGGCGGAACTTATCCACAAACGGCTTCTGGAGGTCGTGGGCGTAGATCTGGTCGTGGCATACGCCCGCGAGATGGGGCTTTACCATGACATGATGCGTGCCGTCGAACGCGAAGGCGCGACCGTGGAGGTTATGACGCGCAACGGTCCGACAACAGTAGTCAATCCCAAGCGGCGTATTGCCGAGGGTGCGCTCGCGAACGCCCGTTCGCTGGCGGCGGAGTTCGGACTGACGCCTGCAAGCCGACACCGTGTTGCGGCCCTGCTTGCAGATGATGCTCCAAAAGATGACTTCGCGGAGTTTGAAGAGATGGAATAGTATGACAACGACGAAAAAATATCCCGCCGAGATTTATGCCGAACAGGTGCGCGACGGCCGCATACTGGTCTGCGAATACGTCCGACTGGCCGTACGCCGCTACTATGCCGATCTGGACCGTGCACTCGAACGCGGCTGGCACTTTGACCGCCGGGCGGCGCTGCGCGCCATCGGTTTTATCGAGCGCCTCAAGCACACCAAGGGCGAGTGGGCCGGTCGCCGCTTCCGGCTCGAACCGTGGCAGCACTTCGTATTGTGGAATATCTTCGGCTGGAAGAATGCCGACGGCACACGCCGTTTCCGCTATGCCTACATTGAAATTGCACGCAAGAACGGCAAGACGGCACTCTCGGCCGGCGTGGGGCTCTACATGCTCTTCGCCGACGGCGAGTCGCGCCCCGAGGTCTATTCGGCCGCCACGGTCAAGGATCAGGCGAAGATATGCTTCGCCGATGCCGTCGAGATAGTCCGTGCCACCGACCTCAAACACTACCTTACGCCGTTCCGTAACTCGATCGTTTACGAGGCGCGCGGCGGCATGATGAAGCCCTTGTCGTCGGACTACGGCACGCACGACGGTCTGAATCCCTCGTGCGGCATCATCGACGAGTTTCACGCCCACCGCGACAGCGGGATGTTCGACGTCATCAAGTCGGCCTTCGGCGCACGCCGTCAGCCGCTGATGTTCATCATCACCACAGCCGGTTTCAACAAGTCGGGTGCATGCTATGCCTACCGCGAGAACGTGATTAAAGTACTGCGTGAGGTGAACGAGGACGATACGCTGTTCGGCATCATATATACGCTCGGCTCGAACGAGGAGTGGGACGATCCGCGCATGTGGATAAAGTCGAACCCCAATCTCGGTGTCTCGCTATCGGCCGACTACCTTGCCGACCAGGTACGCGACGCCCGCAACCGTCCCGAAGCCGTGCGCAACGTGATGACGAAGAACCTCAATCTGTGGGTCGATGCCGAGCGGACGTGGATTCTCGACGACGCATGGCAGAAATGTGTCGGTACGATTTCGCCCGACGAACTGCGCGGCTGCACCTGCTGGGGCGGGCTCGACCTCTCGAACGTCTCCGACATCACAGCCTATGTGCTTCTGTTTCACGAAAACGACCGTTTTCAACTCGTGCCGTACTTCTGGATACCCGAGGAGAAGATGCTCGAAAAGATCCGTCGCGAGAATATCAACTACGACCGCTGGGTTGCCGATGGATACGTCACCGTTACGCCGGGTAACGTCATCGACTACGATTTCGTCAAGGCCGACATCCTCCGCCGGACGGCCGACTATGACCTGCGCTCGTCGGCCTATGACCGCTGGAATGCTTCGCAGACGATTATCGACCTCCAGAACGAGGGTATGGTCTGCAATCCCTTCGGTCAGGGTTACGGCTCTATGTCGGCCCCGACGCGCGAGTTCGAGAAACTGGTGCTCACGGGCCGCATCGAACACTTCGGCAACCCCGTGCTGCGGTGGATGCTCGCCTCGACGGTTGTCAAAAGCGACCCGGCCGGAAACATTAAGCCCGACAAGGAGCGCTCGACGCAGAAAATCGACGGCATAGTCGCCTCGATTATGGCTCTCGGCGAGTGGATGACAGCACAGGCGGCCGACGAACGAAACCCATACGAAAACCGTGGATTATTGACTCTCTGAAACGATACGACGATGAACAGAAAGATGAATCGAAAACAGTACCGGCGTTACCATTCGCCGGTCATTACGGCCGAACGCGAACGCATCGAGAAGCAACTATCGGCCCTGACGCCGCTCACACCCGAAATGCGGCACTTCCTCTCGTTCGAGGGCTTCGCGGAACTCTACCTCCGCATGCGCGACCTCTATCCGACGCAGCTGGAAGCTTACGAACGATTGGAGGACTTCTACATAACCATCACTGGCAAACGTAGATACTCTGAATTCAGCTCTTTTAGAAAAGTATTGAATAGATATTCGAATCAAAATATTATATTTGTAAAGTTTTAAGAATAAAATGATGATTGCATCTCGAAAAATAGAAGTCATAGACTTATTTTGCGGCATCGGCGGCTTGAGTTTCGGCATGAAAAGCAAGGGCTTTGATATACTCGCAGGGTACGATCTCGATGCCACATGCAAATATGCCTATGAAACGAATAATGAAGCGAAGTTTATCTATAAAGATATCAAAACGGTATCCGCTGATGAGATCGGGGCATTATACAGTAAAGGTGCTATTAGGGTTTTAGCAGGATGCGCTCCTTGCCAGCCGTTTTCTTCGTATGCGTTCAAAAACAAAAAAAAGGATCCAAATAAATACGATTTGTTATATGAATTCGGACGGTTGGTAAAAGAAACGTTGCCCGATATAGTCACGATGGAGAATGTCTCTCAAATTCTGGTATTCAAAGATAAACCGGTGTTATCGGATTTCGTAAATCTATTGAGAGAAAACGACTATCGAGTTTGGGTAAAGCCTGTATATTGTCCGGATTACGGAATTCCTCAAACGCGGAAACGATTGGTGTTGTTGGCGTCGCGATTAGGTGAAATCGAATTGATTCCGCCTACGCATAAACCCAATGAATATAAAACCGTTAAAGATGCGATAGGCGACTTGCCCGAATTGAAAGCCGGAGAGGTTGATCCGAACGATCCATTGCACAGAGCAAAAGCATTGTCTTCGAAGAACCTCGATCGTATTCGAAATACTCCGTACGGTGGAGGATGGAAAGATTGGCCGGAAGAGTTGAAACTACAATGCCATAAAACGGATAGCGGCAGTTCGTTCGGTAGTGTTTATGGCAGGATGGTCTGGGAAAAACCGGCTCCTACTATGACTACGCAGTGCACAGGCTTGGGAAATGGTCGGTTCGGGCATCCTACGCAGAATCGAGCTATATCGGTCCGAGAGGCGGCTCTTATACAGACATTCCCGAGATCGTATAAATTTTTTGCCGATGAAAAAAAAGTATCTATAGCGAAAGCCTCGAGATATATCGGCAATGCCGTACCTCCGAGGCTGGGCGAAATAATAGCGGAAAGTATATCGAAACACATAAACTCTAACCTGACCGACTTATGAACGCTTACACATTCAATATTTCTTTGAGCATATTGAATCATCTTGGAAGAAACCTTTATCGAAGTTTTATCACCGTATTGGGAGAGGCTATTTCCAACGCATGGGATGCCGATGCGCAGAATGTACGTATTACGATAGATCGAGATAAAAATATACTTATCATCGAAGATGACGGACGAGGAATGACCGAAGACGACTTCCAAAATAAATTTTTGAAAATCGGTTATTCAAAACGTAAGGATAATGTTTCTGCAACCGAAAACGGAAGGCCGTTCATCGGGCGTAAAGGTATCGGAAAGCTGGCATTATTGTCTTGTGCGAAAAAAATAACCGTTTTGACAAAAACTGTAAATACGGATTTGGTCGGCGGTATTATTGATAATTCGGGATTGGATGAGGCGATTAAAGACGATGTTTCTGCGAATGAGTATAAATTAGGTGTTCCTGATGCTTCTCTTGTGGACCGATTCGAGAAGGATATGGTTTCAGGAACAATTATTTTGTTCGAAGAAATTAATGATGGTATCCGTAACAAAATCGAATACATACGAAAATTAGTCGCTTTGTATTTCCGATTTTCATTATTGGATCCATCGTTCAGTATTTTTATGAACGGTTCGCAAATAACATTGGACGAACTGACGGATTTGATTGATGGAACGCAATTTCTATGGAAAATCAACAAACCTATTGATCCTTATATTTCCGATAAACTTCGGAAAAGCGAAGTATTGAAAAGAGAAAAAGATTTGCAAGCCGGAATCGAATCTATTTCAGGTTTCATTGCATCCGTCGAGAAACCGTCTATGCTGAAAATCAGAGGGTCGGATGAAAAGGTAAGTATCGATTTATATGTGAATGGTCGATTGCGGGAAAAAGATGTTTTGAAACACTTTCCTACGGCTCGAATCGTCGAAAGTTATTTGTATGGACAGATACATTACAACGCATTGGATGATGAAAACGATCGATTTACGAGCAGCCGAGAAGGTGTTGTGTCTGATGATCCTAAATTTATCGCTTTTCTGAAAGAAATAGAAAAACTATTGAAATTCATCATCGAAGATTGGGACGTATGGCGTACCGAATTGAATCAAGACGGAGATTCTGAAAACAAACGAATCACCCGCAAAGAACGCAAATCAAGAGAACTTTTTAGTGCTGTTGCCGATGATTTCGTACCGCCCAAGACTCATGCACCAAGTCGAAAAAAAGTCGAGGAGTGGATCAATGACCTGGGACAAGACGCCGAGTTCAATTTTTCTTCATACGGAGAATGTTTCGTTGCAGAAAATTTGCTTCGAAAATATATTGTCGACAAGAAGATTCAAATTCCGGAAAAATTGCAGAAACAAATCGAAGATTGGATACAAAAAGCCGAAATGCATAAAAATAAAGCTAATATCAGTTTCGATATTAGAGAAAATGCAACGGGATTGTCCTACTGTGCAATGGATGATTTAGCCTATCTTGCCGATGATGAAACCGATAAAGACAAAAAAGCGTCATTGCGAAGAGATGCTATAGAATATAAACCGATACGCGACGCTATGTCGCATACGTCTCGCTTAACGCATGCGGCAAAAAGTCGGCTTACGGCAACATATGAAAATATCAAAGCACGAATTATCCAATTGCTCAATAATGCATAATGGCAGATACGGTCAGCAAAGAGAAACGTTCGGAGATAATGTCCCATGTAACTGGCAAAGAGACGAAACCCGAAATAGTAGTCCGGAAATATCTGTTCGCGCGCGGTTTGAGGTATCGGAAGAATGTAAAGCGATTGCCGGGTACGCCGGATATCGTTTTCCCGAAATATAAGACTGCAGTATTCGTGAACGGTTGTTTTTGGCACGGACATAAAGAATGCAAGTATTCTCATCTGCCATCAACCAATCTCGAATATTGGGAGAAAAAGATCGCGGATAATTTAGAACGGGACGAACGGAAAAAACGTGAACTGGAAGAACTCGGATATCGCGTACTCACGGTCTGGCAATGTCAGTTGAAGCCCCGCGTCAGAGAAGAAAATTTAGAAAGATTGACAAATGAAATAATTTCGGGATAGACATTGTCTTATCCATATATCGAACCGCTTCGCTATGTTTGTCCCGAATAAAGGCACGCGATAGTGAAGTGGTTTCCTTTTTTGCATAGGGGCGAGCGGCGCGACATCTCCTCGGCCGAGTTCGAGGCCGCAGTGAACAAGGTCATCTCGGCCGATACGGTTGCCGATGCCACCCGTGAAGTGTATATCACCGAGGAGGGTGCACTGAACCTTACGGCCGTATGGGCTTGCGTGCGTATTCTTTCCGAGACGGTAGGAACATTGCCGCTCCACCTTTACCGGCGCACGGAACGCGGCCGCGAACAACAGTACGGACATCCATGCCACCGGCTGGTACAGGTCCCCAACAGCCACGCCACACGTTTTGATCTGATGCACCATCTGATGATTTCGTGTGCGCTGTGGGGCAACGGCTACGTCCGCATCTTCCGCGACCGTCATTATTGTCCGGAGCGGCTGCTGTTCCTGCATCCGGCACGTGTCGAACCGTTGCTCACCGACAACGACGAACTCTTCTACCGGCTCGACACGGGTGAACTGCTTCCGAACGACGACATGATTCACCTGCGTGGGCTTTCGATCAACGGCTACAAGGGTAAAAGTCCGATAGCCGTGCATCGCGACAACCTCCAACTCTCCGTCTCGGCACAACTCTACGGCAAACGCTTCTTCGATCAGGGCGGCAACATGTCGGGCGTCTTCAAGTATCCCTCGACGCTCAAGCCCGAGGCCTACCAGCGCCTGAAAAAGGACTTGTTGGCCCAATCGGTCGGGTTGCACAACGCCCACGTGCCGCTGCTGCTGGAGGGCGGCATGACCTACGAGCGCATATCGATTCCGCCGGAGGATGCACAGTTCATCGCCACGCGCAAGTTCCAGAAGACGGAGATAGCCACCATCTATGGCATTCCGCCCCACATGATTGCCGACCTCGAACGGGCCACGAACAACAACATCGAGCATCAGGGCATGGAGTTCGTGCAATACTGTATGATGCCGTACCTGGTTCGTATCGAGGAAGAGTTCAACCGCAAACTGCTGCGCGAGGAGGAGTTCGGCGAATATTACTTCCTCTTTGGCTTGAACGGGCTGTTACGCGGCGACGCCAAGACCCGTTCGGAATACTACAAGAACATGAACATCGTCGGAGCGATATCGGCCAACGAGATTCGCGCTCTGGAGGATATGAACGCCTATGAAGGAGGCGATACCTATTTCGTGCAGATGAACATGCAGACAATCAAACATGCGATATATGGAGAAGAGAACAACGCCGGCTGAAGGGCTTGAAATCCGGAGCCTCGTGGGCGACCTGCACATCGAGAGCCGGGACACGGGCGCGGCAGGTCGGACGATCGTCGGTTATGCCGCGAAATTCGAGTGCTGGAGCGACCCGATTATGGGCTGGTTCCGCGAGAAAATTGCGCGGGGTGCTTTCGATGGGTGCGACATGCAGGACGTTATCATGTGTTTCAACCACTGCGACAATGCGATTCTGGCCCGCACGACGAGCGGGACGCTTCGTCTGGAGGTTGACGACGTCGGGCTGCGTTTCGCGTTCGAGGCGCCGCATACGACCGTGGGCAACGACATGCTGGAGTTGGTGCGGCGTGGCGACGTATCGAAATGCTCGTTCCGCTTCGGCGTGAAGGAGGACGTGTGGCAGTATGCCGATGCACGGAACGGCCTGGATCTGGACGAGCGAACTATTCTGCGTTTCTCGCACGTAGTGGATGTCTCGCTGGTCACCTTTCCCGCCTATCCGGCTACCGAAACATCAGTGCGTCGTCTCGAAGAACGCAAACAGGAGTGGCTGCGCGAGCAGACTACGCAACCAAGTCGATTTATTCCTGAAAATGAACGCCGTCTGCGATTTTGTGATTTTCTCAGAATCGTTAATCGGGGATAATCTGAAATTCGTATCTTTGTAACAGCCGTCGAATATCCGACGGCTGTTGTCGTACAATCAAACAAATAAACAGTAATGAAACTGCAGATACCCAACAAAGAGGTTCAAGAGCTGTTAACCGATCGCACATTTGATTATCCCAAATATGCGACACAGATTATGAATCTTGCGAACCAAAATGCACAAGGCACACGCCCGAATGTAGTAGGACAAATGAGCGAGCTCATTCAAGAGTTCGGATCCGGTTCGATGTCAGAATGGGCAGCATGGTACAAGGCGGGACACCCGGATGCCATAGAGATTGCTACGGATCGTGTATATCGAATGATCGAGATGCTCAAAGAGAGCATCCATACTATCGACAGGACAATGGTACAACGGTGGGTCGAAGAACTTGTAGTTGTCAAAACCTATTGCGGGCTCAAATTTCAGGAAGCTATTCTCCGCAAAATTGCAGAAGAACGGCATGTTGAATATCGGTTGGCTTCACCGGAAGAAGAGGCTCAGGGTGTCGATGGCTTTATCGGAGAGCAGGCCGTAAGCATCAAACCCGTGACGTACCGTCAAATGAACGAACTTCCGGAACATATTGATGTCCCAATCATTTACTATGATAAAAAGAAGTCGGAGATAGTTGTTGAATATAATTTCTAATATTATGCCTACAAATTTCACTCAAGCTCAGAGAACAGCATTACTTAACATTTTGCAGATAGGGAAAAGAAACGCCATAAATGCTAAGAGAATTTCACGGGCATTGGGCTTTCCTACTGGAGGTAATCAGGTAAAAACCAGAAATTTGATCCGAGAATGTATAGAAGTTGATGGAGACCTTATAGGCAGTTCTTTATCAAATCCTAAGGGATTTTATTTGATTGACCAAACCAACATACGTGAATTAGAATCATATCTTGATTCGTTGGAAAATCGTTCAATTGACATTTTGCAACGTAGAACATGGTTGATTCGCAATTGGAATAATACTGTTCCAGGAAATCCGACGACTAAAATAGCGAAATATGTAAAACCCTAAAATGTAAGCGCAATCTGTGTGCCTGCGGGAACAGAAGCCGGTTGTTTTCTGTTCCCGATTTTTATTTTCATGCACACTGGTGCCGTCGCAGCATATTCTGCTGTAAAATTATGCTTGTCTCCGGAAATGGATGACAGATAAACGAATCGCATGTCCGTTTCCTGCGATGTCATGACCTGCATATCAAGATGCTCGTTGTAGTGTTTGATCTCCTTGCTCTGCATGCGTTCGGAAACGAATCGTTTGTGTGCAGTAATTCTTCTGCCTATTACGTCGTTCATTTCGGCGATTGAAGACGACAGAATATTGTCGGCGATAATTTCAATAAACTTGTCGTCGATTTCATATCCGATACTGTTCCGGTTGCTCATAATGGCAGCCAAAGTCGTGGTTCCTGTTCCGAGGAAGGGATCCAGTACCGTATCTCCCTGCAGGGAGTACATGTTGATCAACCGATAAGGAATCTCCAATGGATAAGCAGCACTGCGATCACGGCTGTCAGCGGAAATCTTTTGTTTCGTTCCCTTGATGTTGTCCCAAAGATCGGAAAACCAGACATTGCGTTCTTCCCAGAAAAACGAACTTTCACGTCGCCGCTGTTTATCTTCGATCGTTTTGAATTCGCGCTTTCCTCCCTTGCGGAAAATAAGGATCCATTCGTGCTCCAATGTCACATAGGCACCGGCCGGCAACATGCCGGACCCCATGAACTTGTTCGGGGCATTCGTCTGTTTGCGCCAAATTATATTGGGAAGGTTGACGAATCCATGCGAAATGAAGTGACTGATGATTCTCGAATGGTTGGAATAGAGCGCAAAATTTCCGTTGATCGTCCGGGTGGCATCTCCGATATTGATGCAGGCTATGCCTCCCGGGACAAGAACACGGGCGACTTCGTCCCATACCCGATCCAGCTCGGCATGCATGAGCTCGAATGCAACATCCGCCCGATTCTCCTGTAAAGCAACAACCGTATCGGGATTTTGGACGCCGAAAATCTCATCCCACATTTCAATCATGGGGTATGGCGGCGACGTAACAACCAGTTCAACCGAATTGTCGGCCACTTTGCTCATTTGTTGCGCGGCTCCCGTATATATGTTGTGCTTTGTTTTCATACGACAAAGATAATCCTTTTATTCCGATATATACGTTCTATCCTCTCAATTTATCCCGATGCAGGAAATCCAGATATAGAGTGCGACAATGTTTCGCCCGGGAGCGACTGGGTGGGATTAAGTTTGCCTGTGAACGAAACGAAAAATCTATGAGCAAACTGAAATCCCTCAAAGAAAGCCGCGCGTCGATCTTCACGCAAATCGACGAATTGCGCACGGCGACCGACGGGCGCGAGATGACCTCCGAGGAGGAGGCCCGGTGGCAGCAACTGCTTGCCGACTACGAGAAGGCCGATCGTGCCGTCGAGGCCGAGGAACGTTATGTGGAGATCGAACGACGGCAGGCCGAGCGTCAATACGCTGCCCGCGAAACGACTGACAATAGCTCCGGTCAGCAGGCTGATGAGTACCGCTCGGCGTTCCGCGATTACCTGCAACACGGTGCCACGGGTGTCTCTCCCGAAAGCCGTTCGCTCTTCGAACAGCGGGCCGGCCTCACAGGACTTTCGGCCGGCGTTCTTGTCCCGGCAACGCTTACCGAGAACATCGAGGTGGCACTGAAAGCCTACGGCGGTATGTTTGAGGCCGGCACGATCCTCACCACGACCTCGGGCGGCGATCTGATCCTCCCGACGGTGAACGACACGGAGTCGAAGGCAACGGTCGTGGCCGAGTATCAGCAATCGACCAAGTCGGCGCCGTCGTTCGGCTCGGTGACCCTCAAGGCCTACACCTACCGCACGCCGATTGTCCCCGTATCGCTCGAACTGCTGCAAGACTCGGCTTTCGACCTCGAAGCGCTGCTGTCGGGACTGTTGAGCGACTCGTTCGGTCGCGGTATCAATGCAGACCTCACCTCGGGCAACGGCACAGGCAAACCTTCGGGTATCGTGGGTGCCGCTACGGCCTGCAAAACGGCACCGGCAGCCACGGCAATCACGCTTGACGACATCATCGAACTGGTCAAGGGTGTCGACTCTTCCTATGCGCGCAACGGCCGGTTCATGTTCAACCGCAACACGCTCTGGGCGCTGGTCAAGATCAAGGACTCGACGGGACGCTACATCTGGCAGGAGGGTACGCGCGACGGTACGCCGCCGACGCTCTTCGGCAAGGGGTATGTGCTGAACGATGATCTGGAAGACATCGGTGCCGGCAAGACCTCGGTGCTCTTCGGCGACCTGTCGAAGTACCGCATCCGCATGGTAAAGTCGTTCCGTGTCATTCGGCTCAACGAACTGCTTGCGGAGTACCTCTCGATCGGACTGTTCGGCTTCGCGCGTGTAGATGGCGTGCTGCTCGATGCCGGTACGCATCCGGTTCACAAACTGGTCCACAAATCCGCATAGAAGATGCGTGTTCTCGAGAACGGTGAGCCGCCGATAACCATGGACCTCGCCCGGCAGCACCTGCGGGTAGGCAGTGCCACCCATGACGATACCCTGATTGCTGCGAAACTCGACATGGCCGTTGCCGTGGCCGAGGACCTGACGGGACGTTTCATCCGGCAGCAGAGAGTGGAAGTCGAAGCGACGCTTCCCGTCGTCGAGCATCCGACGCTCCGGCTGCCCGTCCCGACGACGGCCGTCGAGCGGCTCACTGCCTCTCGTGAACCTCTTTCCGACGACCTGTGGCAACTGCATGCCGACGACTACACGGCCTGTCTCACGTTCGATGCCTCCTGCGGTGGCATGCAGATTTCGGCGACACTGCTTGTCGGCTATGACGAAGAGAGCCTTCCTCCAGCCATTCGGGCCGCCGTGCTGCTTATTCTGGGTACGCTCTACGACAACGAATCGGACGCCTTGGTCGGCCGTTCAGTCTCCGAACTGCCACTCACGGCTGAAAAACTCCTGCTTCCGTGGCGGGTAACCCCATATGGCGATGTTTGACCACCGAATCGAAATCCTCGAATACGTTGAGGAGCGCGACGCCTACAACGATCGTACGCAACGTCTGCGGAGCGTGGCCGTCTGCTACGCACAATATACCGAAGCCGGTGGTCGCGAAAACCTCTATGCGAGCCGTATCGTTCACGAAAACGAGGCGGTCTATACAATCCGGTGGATTCCCGACCTGCGTCCCGATATGGTTGTCCGCGACGAAGGAATACTGCGGCACATCACCTCCATCCACGCCGAGGGCCGCCGCTGGCGACTTCACATCAAATGCAGGAAAAGCGATGCTGACACTGAAAGTTGACGGTTACGTCGAAGCCAAACGCATTATGGACCAACTGCCCAATAACATGCAGAAGCGGATGCTGCTTACGGCGCTGCGCACCTCGGCACAACCGATGCTCCGCACGGCAAAGGGTCGCGTTCCGGTACGCACGGGACGTCTGCGCAGGCAACTGCGCATCGTACGCTTCCGCGACCGCAATGCGCCCAGGTCGGAGGTGGATGTTGCCGTCAAACCGGTCTTCGAGCGTACCAAACGTAAGGGAGCCGTAAACCAATATTACGGCAAGTTTATCCACGAGGGTACGAAGGACCCGCGAACCTCGCGCAAGGGACGGCTGCTCGTCTTCGAGAACGAACGCGGCGAGAAGATCTTCACGCGAAGCGTGCGCGGTCTGCGTGCCGTTCCTTTTCTGGAGATTGCCTACACGCAGGAATCGGAACGTACCGTAGCGCTCTTCGGCGACGCCCTGGCCGCGGCCGTCGAGAAGTTCGTCGTCCGCAACTTCAAAGCCGTATCGCCATGACCGATTTCAAGACCCGCCTTATCGCCCTGATCGAGGCTGCCGTTCCCGAGTTGCAGGGGCACGTGCAGGCCGGGGCCGTCGATGCCCGCACGCCGACACCGTTTGCGGCCTTCACCGTTCCGGAGGAGACCCCGGTCCGTACGCTGCACGGCATTGCGGGCTACGTGACCACCTTTGAGGTTGCAGTCTGTGACGGCCGCTATGCTGCCGCCGAGCAACTCAAACACCGCATCATCGCGGCGCTGGAGGGCGCCGGGTTCGAGGGGCGCCGCGGTTACCTCCGCTCCTCGGCCACGGAATACTATGCCGACGGCGACCTGCACGGCATCACACTTACCTTTCGAATCATCTGAACACAAAACAACAGACGCTTATGCCGGAATCCATTGGAACGAAAAAGATTATCCAGGGCGAGGACATCATCCTGCTTGTGGATGAGAAGACGACGCTTCATGCCACGTCGCACACGCTGAAGGTCGATCTGGAGATGAAGGAGCTGCGCACGAAGGACACCAACGGCAAGGAGAAGGCTCCGGGCGACATATCCTGGTCGGTTGACGGCGACGGGCTGGTGGTACTCGACGACTCGATCGAGAATGCCCACTCTTCGGAAGACCTGTTAGGCATCGTCCTCTCCAAGAAACTGGTCGACGTGGTCATCAAGTCGCCGCTCACGGGCCTTGTGAAGATGTATACGGGCAAGGCCTACATCACGACCTTCTCGCTCTCGACGCCCGCGGGCGACAACGCCACATACAGTTACTCCCTTACCGGCAGCGGGAATCTGACCCCTGCCGACAACCCGCAACCTTGATACTATGCATACCATGAAAGAGATCATCATCCACGGTACGCCGCACCCGGTTCATTTCGGGCTGCGCGCCATTCATGAATTCACCCGACAGCGCGGCGCCGACTTCGCCACGACCGTCTCGTCGGCCGAAGCCCTCTCGACGCTCGACAGCATCGTGGCGCTGACCGCCACGGGACTCAATGAAGGAGCCCGACGTGCGGGCGACGACCGGCGCTACACCGAAGACGAAGTATGGGACCTCTTCGACGAAGATCCGACGCTTATTCTGACCGTCTCGGACCTCTTCGTTGAGAGCATCTCACCGCTCACGGACCGTTTGGGTGAGATGGCCCGTACCGATACCGTGTCGCAAGGCCCAAACCGGCCGCGCCCGACGGCGGGACGGCGGCGACCCTGAGTTATGAACGATGGTTCGCCTTGGCCGTCGGGCAGATGGGCTTCGCGCCCGAGGTTTTTGCGGCGATGACGCCCGCTGAGTTCTTCTATGCCTGGCTTGGTTGGGCACACTGCGAGGAACGGAGCGTTCGTCAGGCATGGGAGCGTGAACGGTGGAGCGTATGGGTGCTGACAAGCCTGCAACTCGACCGCAAGGACCGCCGGCCGATGTGCGAGATGTTTCCGCTGCCATGGGAGAATGTTCCTTCCCGCGAGATTCATGAACCTACCATGCAGGAACGCATGGAACGTGCAACCGAAATGAAACGATGTATCCGAAAATAACGCTTATTCTGTTGGCCGCGACGGCATGCAGCTGTTCTCCGCTTCGGGAGATGCACTCCGACCGACGTGCCGACATTCGCATTGCGGACTCGACCCTTACGGAGCGGATCCGGCAGGAGTTCGAGCGACAGTTAGCAACGCTGCGTCAAACTGTCGTCGAGTTCTATCCTCCGGTGCAGTGGCCTCCGTCCTCGGAGGATGAGCCAATCCTGCCACCCGATACACTCAATCCGCTCCTTCCGCCGCCGAAGATTCCCGCAACGTCCCGACCTGCCGTGCGTCGCATCATCCACACCGAGGCCATTGCGGCACACGACCGAACTACACATTCCGACAGCATCTCCCGCAGCCGCATCCTTGCCGCAGCGCGCAACGACGAACAAACCGCGCTCGAGGAGAGACCCAATCCGACCGGCATGTTGTGGCTCAAATGGACGGCCGCCTGCCTGCTGCTTGTGCTGTTGATTCTCCTGTGGCTGAAACTCCGTTAAACCGACCATCATGAAAACTCCGATTTCCTACTATGGCGGCAAACAGATGCTTCTGAAGCACATCCTGCCGCTCATTCCTGAGCATTCGCTCTATACCGAGGCCTTCTGCGGCGGCTGCGCCGTGCTCTTTGCCAAGAAGCCGGTACGCTGCGAGGTCATCAACGACACGAACACCGAACTGGTGAACTTCTACCGCGTGGCACAGATGAAGTACCCGGCACTGAAGGAGTTGATCGACGCGACACTCCACAGCCGCGAGATTCACGCCCATGCACGGCATATCAATGCCCATCCGACCTTCTTCACACCCGTCGAACGGGCATGGGCCGTGTGGGTATGTACGAAGTTGGGCTTTGCCTCGATGATCGACGGCACGTTCGGGTATGACCGCACGGGGACCACGACGCAGAAACTCCGCAATGCCCGCGAAGCCTTCACCGAGGAGTTGTGTCGTAGGCTGGAACATGTTGTTGTCGAGTGCGAAGACGGCGTTCATCTCATCCGGCGCTACGACACGCCCGAAGCCTTCCATTTCGTCGATCCGCCCTATGTGGGCAGCGACTGCGGCCACTACAACGGAACGTTCGACGAGGCGGATTTCATGCGGCTGTTGGAGACGCTTGCTTCCGTGCGCGGCAAGTTCATGCTGACGATGTTCCCGCATGCCGGGATCGAACGCTTCGCCTCACAGTACGGCTGGAAAATTCACCGCATCGAACGCACGATCACGGCCTCGAAAGTCTCACGCCGCCGACAGGAGGAGTGGATCGTAACGAACTATTGATCAGGAAATGTGTTGTATTCGCCTGACTGAATTTGTAAATTGTTTCAGGGAGAGTATTCTGTCCCTGAAAGTCGGATCAAAAAACGTTTTGTATGGTTCCGGGACAACCAGACATACATTTTCCCGATACATTTCCGTCAATTGATTTTTCGAGATTCCCTGCTGGAGTGTGAACAGATGCTTGACGGGAATCCGGTCAGCCTCATTCAGAATCTGCCGCCATCTGTCCTTGCATGTGGTTTTGGCTCCGAGGAATATCAGATCGTCTGCCGGGAACTCAAAATTATGATAGGACTCACCGTCCGGAAATATAAAGTCCGGCTTTTTGTGCTCCTCAGTAATTACCTGTGTCTCGAAACGCAGATGGTTTGCGGTAAATATACCTGACAGGTGATGTTCCAAAGATTTTCCGGCACGGCTCTTTCGTCTGTTCAGAATCTGGTTGGAATATGTAATCAATGCTTCCACATTCCCGAATCCTCTGCCGATTTCAGGCGAATAGAGTTTGTTTTCAAATGCCTTGAACAGATCGTATTCCGTGTTGATCCATGCCAATAAAGAGATATCAGGATTATTCTGCAGGACTTCATCGTTTATATGATGAGCCCGCATATAGCATTCGCGGGCATATTGTGCCATCATATTCGTTGCCGGGAACTGATCGTATTGAACCAGAATCTCCTGAAATAATTGATGAATCAGATCCTCCGGGTTCGGGGTAATCTGCTGCATGGATATGAGGCCATTGGTTTCTGTCGGACTGATACCTATAGCTCCGAGAAACGAATCTATATCATCATCTGCAGACAGAACGTAGGCCTCGTAATAATTCGGCTCGATCTGGCACAGGATAAATAAATCGCCTACATTGTCGTCGGTAAGGAACGGAAATCCCCGGCCGAAACGAGTCAGACGGTATTCATTACGGGTTCCCCGACCATAATATATAAATCGGCTTTCAGTCTCGAAGGTATCCTGCCACTTTATCGTGATGTTCCGGTCTTTGTTCTCTCCTTTCTGACCGGGACAATCAAACATAACGGGCCATGCGCTTTTGGGAATGTAGTAACCTGCCTGATGAGCTCCGGTCGATCCGGCATCATTGGCTGATGTGAACTTACAGAAAGCATTGCGGGAGCGGCTGACTGCTGCAACGGCAAGGCCGACCAGATTATTTGCACTCATCATTCAACATGGATTTTACAAGATTACCGGCAACCGCCGTAATCAGGGGTACTATCACGGAGTTGCCGCATTGATGATAGGCCTGAACCTCCGAGACCGCATTGATTATGTATTGATCACTGTATCCCATCAGCCGGGCACATTCACGAGGAGAAAGTCTGCGGGGATTTTTCCCTTCACCCTGCGGAATCAGAATCTCCGAGCCATCTTTATAGTATCTTGCGCTTAAGGTTCGGGATATGCCATCCAGATTCGTGAGTCCGTATCCGAAGCCATTGCCATTGGCCTGATGCTTCTTTGCATAATTCTGGAGATACAGCCATAATTTATCCGTAAGAGTATATTTGGTATCGATATTCGGGTCCAGAATATCCCGGATTTTCAGATGCGGATCTTCTTTTACCGGAAAGGTGAATGTCTCTTTCCCCTGATACAAATCATTCCGGAATCCGATGATCATAATACGTTCCCGGTGCTGCGGGACATAATATTTCCCATCCATGATCTGATAATGGATATTGTATCCCAGTTCCTGAAGCGTATTGGATATCACATGGAAAGTCCGGCCTTTATCATGGGACTGCAGATTTTTTACATTCTCGAGATAAAATGCTTTGGGACGTTTTCGGCGGATTATCTCCGCAACATCAAAAAACAGGGTGCCCTGAGTTTTGTCCAAAAAACCATGGGCTCGTCCCAGACTGTTTTTCTTTGATATTCCCGCAATGGAAAATGGCTGACAGGGAAATCCTGCACACAACACATCGAAATTATCCGGTATATAGGCTTTTATCCGTTCGTCTGTAATGTCACCGAACGGAACTTCTCCGAAGTTAGCGAAATATGTTTTCTGTGCGTATGCATTCCATTCTGAAGAAAAGACACATCGGCCGCCATATTTCTGCATGGCCAAGCGAAAACCGCCCATTCCGGCGAACAGATCTATAAATGTGAATCTGCTGCGTTCCGGCGACGGAAACGGTACGTTTACGGCATCCTGAAACAGACCTTGTTCCTTGATGGATTTGAGTGTTATGTCTTTCTTGTCAAGCGACGGATCTGATGCGCATAATATGGTCTGAAGATATTTCCGGCATTTTTCTCCATACGGAGAAGCAGAAGCTTTGCCGGCATTATGCATCCAATGAGTAATGACCGCCAGCATCTCCTCCGTGGGAGGACAAGTCTCATCTGTTTTGATTTTAAGCTTCTTATATAAAATGTCGGATACGTTCATTGTTGCTGAAATTGATTTCACATTTACTTCCGTACAAAGATAACAAATTTGCGGAAAGAACGGGTCATAAGTTGTTCCTGATTTTTGCAGCGAGATCCGCAAGAGTTTTGCTCCGTTGTTTGGGTTTTAACTGGCATTCCCAGACGATTATAACATTCCAGCCTGCACTTCGGAGCGCTTCGTTTGCCCGATTATCCCGTTCAATGTTTTTATTGATTTTTTCAACCCACCAGTCTTTTCGGGTTTCAGGTATGACAAAATATCTGCATCCTGCGTGACCGTGCCAGAAACAACCATTGATAAATACGACAGTTTTGTATTTTGCCAATACAATATCCGGAGATCCAGGCAGAGAATGAACATTTATTCTGTATCTGAGTCCCTGCGAAAACAAATACTTCCGGACCCATAATTCCGGCTTGGTATTTTTGCTTTTTATCCGACTCATGTTGTAGCTTCGGGTCGCTCTGTCGTGTGTATCGGCCATAAATACCAATCGCATTCTTACCACAAAGATAAACATTCAGGATTTTGTTTCATTATTTACATATAATCCGGTTGTATTATATGTCATGATATTTAAAGATATATAATTTGATATAACCTTGCATATTCTGAAATATGATGTTATGTTTGCACAACAATAAACAATTAAATAACAGCAAATTATGGATGATAGGATAAAGCATCTCAACAGCCGTATCGACCGACTTGAAGCCGAATTTGAGCGCAACCGCCAACAGTTGCACCATCTGGCCGAAGAGAATCGCCGTGGTACGTCGGACTACGACGCGCTGTTGGAGCGCAATCTGCACATCAACGACGAGATCCAGAGCCTACTGACCGCAATCTGGAAATTAGAAGAGCAGCAACAGCACCAATAAACCTTTCAAGCAAAAATAATATGATGTACGGACTGATGATCGAACAGTGGGAGGATGAACGCGCGCTTTACGTGGAGCAACGCAACGCGCTGCTGCAAGATAACGAGTTCGGCTCCGAGTGGCAGGCACTCAATATCCGGATTGCAATGATCGATGAGTTCCTTGCCTTTCTCAAACGCTGCGCTGCCCGCGAGGCGGAACACCAAGAGGCGACGGCCGGTGACATCGAGATTTTGAACCTGCATCGGACCGAGTGCAATATGTACACCTGCCGCATTTTGGAGCGGTTCTACGGTTCCGAGCATTTCCATTGGACGACAGATGGCAGGTCGATCAACATCACGCTTCACGGGCTCAAGGCGGCAGATTACCATCGCATCATACACACATTGGATTAACTCTCAAAAAACGATAATCATGGAAGTGAAAGTTGGCGACAAGATCCGCATCATCCATCTAACGGGCGAGGACGGTCGTTACGACGGACACGAAGGCTCGGTCGAATACATCGATGCCATAGGACAACTCCACGGCACCTGGGGTGGCCTGGCCGTCATTCCGGAGGAGGATGAGTTCGTCGTTATCGGATAACACAAAACAGCTTGTAGCAGGGAGGTTTTAGCCTTCCTTTTTGTTTATTGATAAAATACATATCTTTGTTTTGGAATTTGTAAATGTTCGACGAGAGATACATGTTGAAATGATCTAACTAAAAAAACAGAGATATGGATTATGTAGGAATAGAGATAAGGAACAAAATTAAAGAACTTGGTCGGTTGTGGAAATCGTCCGAAAATAGATTAAACGTTTCTATCGATGTTTTAAACTCTTGGGATATATTGATATCAGAATGGGCTCAGTCTGAAAGTATGCCTTTGATAATAAGAAAAGGCAGTTGCCGGGGACAAGAATTTACCCATTCCTCCGGAAGAAAGGTTATAGTTTCTGACAATACGTTTGCCTTATGGGTGTACCGTAATGTTATAGATGGGAAAACATATGACAGTCTTCAGACATTGAAAGAGATGCTAGACAGCAATGAAATTCCTATGGTTTATGCTTTAACGAAAGAAGATAAGAAAAAAGCGAAGTATACCAAGATATTAGGTAAAGAGGCATTATCAGACACCGAGGCTAAATGGAAATTATGCCATATTGAACCTGTTGGTCTAAATAGCCGTAAGAACATTGAAGATATGGACATAAATGAACTGATCATGTATTTTAAGAGATACGCGAACCCTATGAATATGTTCTTATTACCCAAAGAAATAGGTGGATTGGGCGAAATCCAGGAGTTCATAGATGAACAAAGACTCACAAGTCTGGAGGCAGATCCTGAGATTTAAATAATTTTTATAGACAGCAATAATACATTCTTGATCTGAACCAAGGTACTGATGTTATACCAGTACCCATCCCTTGTCGGTGGCAATGGCCTGCTGCTCGGATGAGAGTTTTGCGAGATTTTTGGATCCGATACGACACTCCTTGTCGGTGACACCTGGTGCCAGCGCATTGAGCAGCGACAGCAAAGATGCGACCGTCAGTTTAGGACAGCCGTTCACGGCCACATCGGCATGAATGTTGCCGGCAAAGGTCACCTCCTCCAGTGCCGCGCAGGAGACAAATGTCGAATCAATCTGCGACTGGACATTCGAGAAGTCCAGTACGCCGCCGATACGTTGCAGGTTTTTGCAGCCATGGAACATCTCCGATGCCGAGGTGATGAGCGAAGTATCCAATCCGCCGATTTCGACTAAATTCGTACATCCATAGAAGATATACATCATGTTCCCTACAAGCGAGGTGCTGAGCGTCGGCACGCGCTCCAGTGCCGAACATCCGTAACACATCTGGTACATCGAATCAAACGATACCGTATCGAATTCCGGGAATGCGACCATCGTCGTATTGTTGCGGAAGAGTTGGTATCCGTTGCGGATCTGGTTCATGCCGCTCGTGCTGTCCACAAGCGAGACTTTGCCGACCAGCACGGCCAGCGAATCGTCCACTGCGGCATCGACACCTTTCGAGCGAAGTGTGGCGGACAGGGTCTGACGTACCGTGTCGAGCCTCGTAACAAGAGTAGTAAAGTCTGCAGCCATATGCTATCCGATGATTTGTTCCAGGGCCTCCGCCACGCCGGCGAGTCCGAGCGAATCGGCCATCGCTTCGACCAGATTTGCGTAACTCACGGCGGCTCCCGTACCGTTGCGGTCGATCTCTATCAGATCATTCGCAGCCAGGGTCGTTACCTTCGGTAACTGAGAGAGCGTGATGCCCTCGATGGTTGTCTCTGCCATAGTGTTTATGCTTCGTAGATTTTGAATTCGGTCATGTATTGATACGTTACGTGCCACATGCACTTGTCGGGATAGATCGTAGGCACGGCCAGCAGTTGCATGACCCCGCCGTAGGTCTCGATGCGCGGGACGGGTTCGAAGCCGTAAAGGCCCCGTTTGAGAGTGGTTACGATTCCCGATTGCGGATCATCGGACGCGAGAATCAGATTGGCGGCACTGCGGGTGCGGATGGGCGAATCGTAGAGGTTGAGCACGCAGCCGATGAAGTCGGCCGATGAGGGCAGATTGAGCCAGAAGAGGTACTCCTCATACCGCTCGCCGAGGATCACGAGGTTGAAGTTACGGTCGACGGTGTATTTGCGGGTCGCGGCATCGTAGAGCGTACCCTCTTCGTCGAGTTGTTTGAAAAGTACCTTCGAGTAGCCGCTGAAGATGCCGCTGCCGACCTCCATGTGCCCATCCTCGTAGATGCGCGTTGTAGCCGTTGCCGCATTGTGTATGCCGTCGGCCCCGGCGAAGAGCATCAGCTTGCCGTGCTTTCCGGAGGCTGTTCCCTCCATCTCGGCCCCGGCCATGCCGGCCACAACCTTCGAATTGCCGGCATTCTTCACGCCGACGAATCCCGATAGCACCACGCCGCTCGTTCCGTCTATTTCGGTCGAAATATCGCGGAAGTTCTCCCGCAAATAGTCCAGATCACTCGCAGCCTCCGTTGCCCGGTTCAACACTCCGGCAATCTCCCGACGGGCGTCATAGTAACGCTCCAGCGCGGCGAAATCTTCGTCGATCGGGATGAACTCGGGCTCCGCCTGCGTATAGTGCTCAATGGCCGCCACAGCCGCCAGGAAAGCCTCCTCGTAGGGTGTCCACTCGTCGTTCAACAGTCGGACGACACGTCGTTGCCCATTTGCGGTGAGGAACTTGCCGTCGACGAAGCGATAGCCCCCCGTACTGATGCGCATGAGCGCCTCGGCACGGAGTTGTTCATACTCGTTGCGGATATCCTGCCCACGTTCGCGCAGAAACGATTTCTCGACGGGCGAAACGCAGGTATCGGAGTTGATTTGCCGCAGTACCTCCTGCGTCTCCGAAATGCTTTGCAGCAACGCATCGAAGTCGGTGCCGCTGCCTGGCTTCGCCGGATCGATGCGTCCGAGACGCAATATGCCATCGCGGAACGAAACTCCGTAGCCGGTCGTGCGGTTGAAGAGCTGCATCTCGCCCGTGGCGGAATCGAACCATGAGTCGCCCGTGCGGTCGGATAGAAAACCAGTGAGATAGATATTTTTCAGATAGGCCGAATAGCCGGTCATGTAGAGTCCGTGCGCCGCAAGGTTCGAGAGGTCGCCGAACTGTGCGGCAATGTTCTCCGTGCGGATCCTCCAGTCATTCATACCGACCAGAAAGCGCATATAGGTGCGGGTCTCATAACGGGAGGTCTGACGTTCCGGATCGGAGGTATTGCCGAATGCCACGAAATGCATCGCTATCTGCGGATGGACAGGATAACCGTCGCGTAACTCGTAGCGCCATTCGCTGTAATTTATCGGGTCGAGGCACTCCACAAGACGAAAGTAGCAGGTTGTGAAGCCGGCATAGGTACGATTGCCGAACGAGTCGTCCGAATCGACAGTATTGTCTGTTACGTCGTCTGTCGCGGCATTCAGAAAGATGCCCATGCAGAGGTCGTTTTCGCGGAGCGTGCCGACTTCGCCCTCCTCCAGTTTGACAGTCAGCGTGCAGGCCTCCCCGGCAACCGCTGCGACAATGCCGCATCCCGGAGCCGACCACTTGTCGCCGACGAGCGTCTCGACCCGGTTGTAACGATATTCGGGGACCTCGAGAAACTCCTCCAGATGCAGCCTCCGCGAATAGGTGTCACCCATGACGGAGAGGTCTCCCGTGATTGCGCCACCTTTTTTGTCCAGCTTTTTCTCCAGCTCACCGGTCAGGCCCGACACATCGGCAAGGGCATGGATATGCTGCTTGGGAGCCATTACACCCTTGATCTCCTTGCCCGAGACTTTCATCGACGCCTCGGCCGACGGCACATCGACGATGAACTCGAACTTGTCGAATTCATCCAACTGCCCCGCGGCACTTGTCAGATCTTTGATGCGGATATCGTTCATATGAGATAAAGGTAAACTTACAGAGTTCACATTGGAAAGTCTTTGTCACATTAATAAGAGGAAATTGTGCTAAACTATCTTAACGGCATATATGGCAAATTTCAAATAGATGTTATATTTGTATGGAAAAAACAGAAAATCATGACAAAAGCTTATAAATATAGGGCGAATCTAATTATAGATGGACAAAAACGAGACACTATTCAACTTTCGGATAATGTTCTATACGCTGCACGTTTAGACGATTTAAATGATCCATTTGAAGGCTCTGTTGAATTACCCAAGTCTGAATCACAAGAATATTGGGTGACACCATTATTCCATGAATTATATGATGTTGGCATCTATTCCATGTCTGCCCAAAAAGGCCAAGAAAAATTTCCTAATAATGAACTACTCTGGGTTCATTATGCCAATTCTCATAAAGGTTTTTGTATAGAATATGATTTAGATATACTTGTCAATAATCTATCAAAAGATTTCAATATTAGTGATAAAATTTATATTGCTTATCAAGACGAAAGACCCGAAGTTAAAGAATCAGATAAGCTTTTTGATATCCGCACGAAAGTGTTTGGGACAAAATCATTAGCGTGGAAATATGAAAATGAGGTTCGTTTAGTATTTAGAACGAGTGGATTGAAGCCTATCGCAAAAAGTGCTATAACGGCAATATACTTTGGTTTAAATATTAGTTTAGATGATAGGCGAGACATTGTAGGGCGCATGGCTGGTCGTAGTATAGATTTTTATCAAATGGAACGCGTTGAGGACTCATACAGATTGAAAGCCACAAAACTTACATTCGATTATTCCCATGAAATAGTAGATTTTAATCGACAACCTACAGTTGATAATTATATGGTTTTATATAAATCGCCTAATAAGGACAAAAATACGATGTGCGAATTTGTCGAACAGTTTAGGCGCCGATTAACTCGTCCTACAAATATTACAATTATTGATGATATAAGAGCAATACCTGTTTTATTGAATTATAAACCACGCAAGATGATGTCAAAATCAGAAATAGATATCCAAGAGAAACACTGGATTGCATATTCAACATTTAACGATCCTGAATCAGTCTGGATGTATCCAGAAAAATGATGTAAATGGAAAAATTCGACAAATATACAAGCACTAATCATCAAGGTGTTAAATCAAATAAATATTTACCCACCCAATACCTCTGACTTGAAGTTCTCTTTGTTGAGAACATAGACCAGATCACGACCCTTGGCTGTTAGTTGACCGCCAAGGGTTATTTGTATCTGTTGCGCGGCTCCTGCTGTTGGGAGCATTGACTGCAATCTCGACAGCGGGGCGATGACCTCGGGATCGGTGCGGGCATTGGGGTTGTCGCCGACCATGGCGTAAGTAGGTCCGTAGGCCAGACCGCCGTTCGCAAGTGCCGGGACGCTGTCGCCGGCGTTCTTGTTGATGAGTGCCGTCATCACGGCTGCGGCCGCCACCATCGCCGCACCGATGGCGATTGCCGCCCACGGATTCCACAGCACCGACCGCAATGCCGACTTGAAGGCCAGAATCATCACACCGAACTCGATGAGCTGCGTACCGATGTTCTTCAGGAAGGATGCGAACTGCGTCAGAATCGCCTTCATCAACCCGCCGAATCCAAGATCCCCGGTGATAACCTGCCCGATGGCTTCAGCGGCTGCCACGATGCTGTCGGCCATGAACTTCGAGACCTGCTGGTCGAAGCGCTGCATCACTTCGGCGATGGTACTGTGTACATGTTCGAGTGCCGCGGAGAACGACCATCCGCGGGCCGTCAGCGCCGTGGTGTAGTTGTCGACCATTGCCACCGTATCGAGAAGATTCTGACCGAGATGGCTCTCCGTATCATCGGCCCACCCGTAAAGGCCTTCGCGGACCGAAGCGAACAGGAGCTGCATCTGCCGTGACCAGTCGCTCGCTACGGGTGCCAGATCGGTCATCTTCAATTCAGGTGTGGGCAATTCGAGTTCCACGCCTTCAGGGAGCATTGGCCCGAAGGTCGGTCGGGCCAGTTGCTCGGGTGTAAGGTTTTGGATTCGCTGCAACTCTTCGCGCAGACGGGTAATCTCGGCATTTGCCGCGGCAATATCCTCGAGCGTCGATTCGGGCAGAAGTTTGCGCTTTTCAAGCTCCTCTATCTGCTTCTGCAGTCGTCTGATGGTGCCCGTCGTCCGTTCCGTGCCTTCAGTTGCCGCATTCATCGAGGCCATCAGTTCCTCGGTTTGTTGCCGGGCCAGCTCCGTGATGCGGTCCATCTCTGCCTGCGCATCGGCAGCCTTCTTCTCCGCTTCGCGCTTCTTCTCGATGGCGGCTGTCAGCAATTCATACTCCCTGCGCAATGGAGCCAGCTGCGACTCGTCGGGAACTTTCTGGATGGTAAATCCAGCCACCAGACCGCCGAAGTTGGGCACAAGCCGCGTGCGGGTAGTTTCGTCGATGACGGCTTTCTGCCGGGCAAGGTTGTCGCGGAGTTTGCGTTCGAGTTCTTCGAGCGAGTCGCTCTCGGCCATCTCGTCGATCATCTTCTGCTTCTCGATACGGGCGTATGCAAAGGCCGCACCCAGGGCGACGATTGCCGCAACAACGAGTCCAACGGGTGAAAGCAGAGCGGTCAGTCCGGACGAAAGCATCGGCAGCACCTTGATAACGGCTCCGATTCCGAGCGACAGCGGACCGATGGCTGCAGTCAGTCCCGCCACGACGACCAGCACCTGCTTCATGGCGGGCGATAGTGACTGCAGCATCTGCACGACGACGGTCAGCGCCCGGGTTACCTTCGTGGCAAAGGGCATCATCGCGGCGCCGATCTGTTCGAGAAAATCGCCCCAGGCGTTGTTCAACTGACGCAACGGTCCGAGTGCCGTCTGCGCGGCACTTTCGGCGAATCCTTTATAGTTCTCGAGGATGAAGTCCACTGCCTCGCCGTTCTTCAGTTGCTCGACGGTCAGTTCCTTCAGTTTCGGGATGCTTTCACCCAGTTCGCCGGTCAGACCGCCGAAGGTCTTGGCGAGATTCTTCACGGCGCTGTCGAGCGTCATCCCCGTAGCGGCGGACAACTGCGCCGAGGCTTCGATCACCCGGCCGATCTGTTCCTCGGTCATTCCCAGCGAAGCCAGATAGGCCTGCTGTCCGATGACCACCTCGTCGCCCAGCACGGAGCGCGACTGCAATTCGGCCGCCTGTGCGATAAGCCGTTGCTGGATGTCGGTGCGTCCCTTGAGTGCCGTGAGCAGACGCTGCTCGGCCTGCTGCTGCGTATCGGCATTCTTCAATGCCACGGCCCCGAGTGCGGCAAGCGGCGCCGTGAGTTTCACGGAGAGGGACTTGCCGAGCGAGGTCAGCCGCTTTTCGAGCGAGCCGAGGTCGCGTTCGACCTGCTGCGCCTTCTGCTGGAACTCGTAGGAGTCGGCTCCGATCTTGATAAGGAGATCGGCGATTCTTCGGGACATGGTGAGTCTATGGTTTGTGTTGGATGAAGAGTGTCCAACCGGCTTCGACATCGGACATCACGGCTTCGCGGCCGTTCTCCATGCGGCTCATCGCCGCCACAACGGCAAGCATGCTCGTTCGGTCGTGCGTGTCGAGCGGTTCGTCCGCATCGACGCCGGACCACGTGGCGACGCAGCGGATGTAGTTTTCGGTATGATTCTCCACCGGCGGAGCGTAACGTGCGATCATCTGCCGCAGGGTGCCATATCCCCGACGACGGTAGGAGTCCAGCAGCACGAACATCGCACGGTAGCCCCACGCCATCGTCTCGAACTGTTTGAAGGCTGCGTCGCGCGAAGGTGTCACCTCACCCAGATAGCGGGTCTTCGAGCGGCGGATATTGCCTGGATTGCGGTTGCGTAGTCCTCGTGTCATCTTACTGTCGTTTCGGTTCTGCGGTATCGTGTTCCTTGCGCCGTCGCTCCATCTCGGCCCGCTTGATCAGCACAGGACAGTGTTCGGGCGGCGTGTCGCACTTGTAGGCCTGACGGATGATGATACGGCTGCGGTCGATCTCCACATCCTTGTGCTCGATGATGATTTCGAGTTTGTCGACCTTCTCTTCGAGTTTCTCCACGCGGCCATCCAGCCGTGTGATCTGCTCGGATTGGATGGCCACGATCTTCTCGGTGTTCTCCAACTCCGCCGAGTCGGCTTCGGCCGAGGCCTTGCGCCGTTTCGAGCGGAAGAAGAGAATGGTGCCGGCCAGTCCGCTGGCCAGCACAAAGTTCAGAATAAGGCTCAGTGTCTCCATGATTCAGGGAATGTATTTGTGGATGGAGCGTTCGCGTATGAGGTAGAGATCGCCCCAGATATAGAAGAGTCCGGCAAGCGGCTGCCCGGCTCCCGACCGGTTTTTCACACCGCGCAGCGAGCCGTCGTCGAGCCCGATGAGCGAGACGATGCCTTCGTGCGCCACGGCCACTTCGCTCAAAGTCTGGTCGGCACAGTCGACCGGCCCGGCTCGGCGTTGCAGCAGCGTGCGCCCGGTAATCGAATCCCGACGATAGAGGAGAAACTCCTCGCCGAGATTCATCCCGAGAAGACGGTCCGAGATGGTTACGATCCGTGCGCCGGCCTCCAACCGCTGCATCATGCAGGGCTTGTCGAAGCGGCGGTCATGCAGATAGGCGTACTGCGAAGTATTGATTACGAGCGTGTCGGCCGTACGTCGCTGTTCGAGGATTTCGCCCGACATGGAGGTCCCCGTGGTGTTCGGCCCACGATGGTAGGCATCATCCTCGTCATAGGGATACTCCGGTCGGTTCAGGTAGCGGTAGGTTCGCCAATAGGTGTCGTCGGAGGCCGAAGCCGATGTGCTGCGCGGCCCGACATACTGACGGTATTCCTTCAGGATATGAAAGTAGCCGTCCATCCGTGTGGCCGGATAGTGATATGTCTCCACAAGATCAAGGAGATGTTGTACGATGCCCCGGCAATCGACAAAGCACAGCCGCGTACCCTCGACCGTAACGACCCCCTCGTCAGCCTCGTACATCGCAAAGGGTTCGTCGCGACGGTAGATCTCGCGCACGGAGCGGGTCGCTGCATCGAAGAGATAAACCGTTCGTTGCGAAGCGTCCTGCAACAATAGCAGGTTGAGACAACGAATCACCTTGCCGACCGTAAACGACAACGCGGCAACCTCGATGCAGTCGTCGCCTTCGGGCGGCGTTTCCGTCGCGAGCAACCCCGGCATCTCGACCAGTTCGCAATCGTAACTGTCGTCAAGCGCATTGAGTTCGAGAGAATTTACGGCGTAGGCCGCATGGAGAAACTTGTCGTCGCGCACGACGGTGTTCATGTCCAGATGCGCACCGGTGAAGAGTTCGCCCGTGATGCGGCGACTCGGCTGCTGGCGGAAGCGCAGCGCTCCCTGCACGACATGCTCCACGAGCGTTCCGAAATCGCGGCGCCCCTTCGTGTGCCACATGCGCGTGGGGTCGCCCACCGCATCGAGGTAGTAGAGCGAGTAAAGCAGCCGGTCGTTCGGCACAGCCGGAATGTCGCCCACGGGGAACGTGATACCCATATCGACATTGTTTGCCGGATTGACCAGCGCCTCGTAATGCAGCCCGGCATCATAACGATCCCCGGCGTCGATCGTAAGGCTCATGTTGCGGAAAGCGACGCTTTCGAGATGTCCCGAGGTACGACCCGACGTGGTGCCGTCCTCCCGGTCACCGTAGGAAGTGACACGACCGATGAGCGTCTGCCGGAAGAAGAATTGCCACTCGCCGTCGCACGGAATGCCGTCGATTTCGATCTTCACATGCTCCTCGCTTCCGGTCTTCATCTCCCGGACTATCTCCCGGTCGCCCGCAATCCACGCTCCACCCTCGGAGAGTGAATAGGTTGCACCTTCTCCGACGATACGCACGCCGTAATGTACCTCGACGGCAACAGCCGTATTCGGATTGCGGATCACGCCCAGTCCCCACTCACTGTGATAGACCTGCATGCTACACTCCCACGTCAGTGGGAAGTTGCATTGCTCGACGTGCTCGCCGCGGGTCGCGATCTCCACGCCCTGATGGTCGTCGTCGCCGACGAACGACAACTCCGCAGCGCTCTTCTGCGAGATGAATCCATACGGGTCGGTCCACGTATCCCTGCGGTAGAATCCCAGATGGTCAATGAGGTTGGGCAGACTTTTGTTTTTCACATCGACGGTCACCTGGCGCAGGGCCGGTACAATATCCAGCGTGGCTTCACCCGGAATATGCAGGTCGCCGTCCCACATGCCGTCGACTGCGGCCCGTGCGGCTGAGGTAATGACCTGCGCTCCGGTATGGATGACCAGTCGCCGTCCGCCTCCCGCGATGATCCGTCCCACGGGATATTCCGTACCGACGCGGTAGAAACTCATCGGACGCTCCGTGCGATAGAGCGACACGGCACGGCGGATATGCAGCGCACCGTTCGACTGAAAGATCTGCCCGGCAAACGGCCGCAGGCAAAGCTCAAGAATGTCGCGGTAGGTCGGTTCCTCGTAGACGTAGTAGAGCCGTTCGAGGTCGAGGCAGGTCTGACGCAACGGAGAGATGTTCTCGTCCATGCCCTCAGCATGCAGATCCATCCAGTCTGCCATGTCGAGATTGAGTTCCAACAGATCGGTACAGGCGCAGAGCAACTCCCACAGCGTGCGTCGACCCGTCGTGCCGATGCGCACAAGGTCGCAGAACGGGATGCTCGAAAGCAGGTTGAATCCATCGACAGCCTTAACCGAGACGGTATAGGGAGGCGCTGCAAAGGCCTCGGAGTAGAGATCGGCGGTGACGTAACCCCGCCAGTAAAGTTGCCCGCTGCGGAGGATGGAGACCCGAAACTGCCGCGGGTCGGAGGTGAAGAGCGAGAGGTAGCGGAAGTTTTCGCGGCAGAGGATGTTGATGGTTGCCTCCGAGGCCTTGACCGGAACGTAGAACTCGTCGCCGCGCTTCTCCCAGGTGATCTGCAGCGGCGTGCCGCCGTCGAAAGCCATCTCCTCGGCCGTACCAATAAATCCGCGCTCGGCAATCTCCACGCGCCACAGCACGCCCTTGTACCGCGACCGCAGTTCCGCCCAGTATTTTACGCCGAATTCCGCCATACGCGTATCCTCTTTCGGGATAAAGGTAGCGGCAGCGCCTTACCTTACAGGGATACTTTGTCCCAAGAGTCTAATTGCTGCATCGTGGTTTATGTGATTTTCCGTATATTTGTGAATATACGCAATTGATTTACTTGTGTCATAAATTGTCATAGGCGCAACCTAACTTTGTAATATAAACGTTTTATATACACCAACTATGGAAAGCAGACATGCAATAGCGGCATGCGAACGATTCTTCGCTCTCTGCGACGGGAATGCGGCAGAAGAGTTTTTCGAGGCGAACTATTCCGAACTCCGTTATACCGTGGTGGGATACGGTTTTCTGAAAGAGACATACGACCGTCCGGATCACAGTCTGGCGACCGATCGCTATTTTCAGTATGTTTTCGGAGCATTCTACGCCATGAGCCGAGTATTCGTTACGGCTCGGTTCATCCGCCGTTTCTACAAAAAGATGGATGAAATCAAATCACGAAAGCAAACCGGGAATCTGGATGCGGTCAAGATCGCTCTTGAACTCAGTCGGGGTGAGAACTCCTTGCAATTTTCATTCGTGACGAAAATGCTGAACCTCGAAAACGACTCGTTGTATCCTATATACGACTCAAAAGTCGCATTGATGTTCGGCTACAAAATTCCGAGCGGAGACCATGACAAAAAGGCAGAACAATATCGGGAACGGTATCAGTTGATTCTGGAAACCTACCGCTCCTTACTAAACGACAACAGAACCGCTGCTTTGTTAAATAAGTTCCGACAAACTTTCAGGTGTCCCGAATTATCCGATATACGAATCCTCGATCTTATCTTCTGGGAGATGGGCAAACAGGAGGAAAAACAGGCTGCGGACCGGAAAAAGCAGTCTCGCGTGGATGCCATCTTGGATTCGGACCTGAACAAAGGGGCCAAAATCAGAGCGCTGATGAAGATGGGATTGGACAGAAGGGAAGTACTGGATTTGGAATTCGTAGACCCTGCCTACGTCTACGATTTATTCCGGGAAGAGCAAAACCGACGGCAGACAAAAAGAGTGAACGTAACCCCGAAGGACTTGTGCGCCGTCAATTGGGGCTCCGAGAGTTTGATCCTCTATGTTCGAAGCGAGGATTTGACCGATCCGGACACCTGTCTTGCATTGAAAATGAATTTTGACACAGGTGTTTGTGGTATTGATCTGTTGCAGAGATTCTTAAAATTCGGGCCTTGCGAATGCCTGGACCCGCAAAATGTGAAGGTGCAGCAGAAATACAGACAGAAACTGGACCGAATGGCACCGACAGAGAATCGAGATGCCGTACTTCGCTCTTTCGCTGCCGAGATCGAGAAGTGGGAGCAGTTGAAAAACAAGTTCGACTACGAGCCCAAAATCAACCAATAAAATCATTTGCCATGGCATACGGACTGAAAGTTCTCTTTTTCAAGAACGCCGAGGATGCCGAACCCCGGTACACGGTTGAGATCAATGGAATCACACAACCATACAACTTGATTGACGAGTATGGGTTCAAAGAGGTCCATCTTAACGACGGATATGTCGATTTCATGCTGGATGTCAGCGACGACGACCTGCATCGAATCATAATCGGGCACTATGGACCTGAACTTGAAGATCAGATGATCGACCTCAATCAAGAACTTGTACACACTCTCTTCGAAGGAGACAAGTGCAATCGAAAAACTCTATGGATATACGAATACGATGCATAAAGATGCTTCTTGTCAAAACCTGATGACAGCCGTGTAACCTCTCAGGTTACACGGCTGTTGTTTCGGTCTGCCGGATGATCGAGCGGGCATTTAACTTGCGGGCCAGGGCCTCCATGTCGTTGTTGATCTTCGTATCGATCACGCGGGCATAGATCTGCGTTGTCTGAATATTCGTGTGGCCAAGCATCTTTGAGACCGTCTCGATGGGGACGCCGTTGGCCAGCGTCACCGTCGTGGCGAACGTGTGGCGGGCCATGTGGAATGTCAGATCCTTGTCGATACCGCAGAGGTCGGCAATCTCCTTCAGGTAGGAGTTTACCTTCTGATTCGACGGTACGGGGAAGAGCAGTCGGCTCTTCCCCTTGACCGAACCCTTGTACTTTTCGATAAGCCGCAGCGGTGTCTCAAGCAACCGCACATGTACCGGAATATTCGTTTTCTGCCGTTTGGTGTCTATCCACAGGTTGCCGTCGGGCCAGCGCTGAAGCATATCGGAGGAGAGGTTCTTCAGGTCGATGTAGGCCAGTCCGGTGTAGCAACTGAAGAGGAACAGGTCGCGGATGACCTCCAGACGTCGGGTAGGGAATGTCTTGCTCTCGAGACGGCTCAACTCGGAATCGGTCAGATAGCCGCGGTCGACCTTTTCGAAGTGAATCTTATAACCGGCCAGCGGGTCGTTCTTCGACCAGCCGTTCAGATGCCCGACCCGCAGCATGGTCTTCAACTGCCGCATCAGTTTCATCGTCGAGTTGTTGGTCAACTGATAGGTGATGCGCAGCCAGCGGTCGAATTCCGCGGCAAAGCGGGGCTGAATCTCCTTGACCGGAATGTCCGGAATGCGGTAGCGGTTGCGCAAGAACTCCTCGAGACGGTTGCGCGTAAGCAGATAGCGCAGGTAGGTCTCGCGACAACACTGTTTGGTGCGCAGCAGGTCGGTATAATCCTCGATGAATCGGTCGCAGACGCCCAGAAGTGTAGAGGCGCTCTGGTCGAGTCCGGTAATGGCGTTTTTGAGCATCGCGGCCGTGATGGTCTCCTCTCCGCGCAGCATCTGGTCATAGCGGCGTCGTATCAGCACGCGCAGTTCATCGAGCGCATCGTTGATCTGTTTCTCCTCGCGGCTCTTGCCCGCCGTGCGGTAATCCTTCGGCAGCCAGCGGTCGGGGTGGATGTACATCCGCGTTGCGAAGTGCACCATTTCATGATTGACCGTGATACGTGCCACGATGGGTGCTGTGCCGTCCTCGCGGGCCTTGCCCTTCTGGAGTACGAAGATGATGGCGAAGGTGCTCTTGCGTGTGGCAGCCGCCTCTTTTTTCGGTCGTACGGCTACGCTCTTCGGCCGCACCTTTTTCGTTGTCTTTTCCATGACGATACCTTAACTTTATCCGTTGTGCAAAAGTAGTCATACGCAACTGTTTGACTGACAAACAGGTAAAGTCAATGAAGGACATGACAGGGACAAGCGTGTGCAAGGTTACACGTACGTCGGAGCGTGGTTACGCGCAGGTTACGTTTCGGTGTCCCGGAATGTCTCCGGGAACGGAACACAACCACGGCACCGAGCGACGTAAGCAGCCATCTGAATCTCGCACAACCTTTTGATTTTCCGCCTGATAGGGGATAAATAAAAGAAAACGAGACGGTTGCTGTAACCATCTCGTTTTCTCGTTCTGCGGTGCGTAGGGGACTCGAACCCCTGACCCCGTGCGTGACAGGCACGTATTCTAACCAGCTGAACTAACGCACCATTGCTGGGCGACCTTCTTTACGAGCGGAGGGGCGGTCGCTTTTCCCTCTCTCGGCTGGCGGTGCGTAGGGGACTCGAACCCCTGACCCCGTGCGTGACAGGCACGTATTCTAACCAGCTGAACTAACGCACCGTTTTTTGCGGTAACCGTTTTCCGGTATTGCGAGTGCAAAGATAGTGGAATTTTTTGAATCGGCAATACTTTTCACCCCTTTTTGAAGAAAGAAAATTGCACGCTTCCGTAACTCCTTAATTGCCAGAACTCACTACGCTCGGAAAAATCCATCTTTTTCGAATGTTCGAAGATCAGCAGCCCGCCGGGACGCAGCAGATCGCCTCCGAGGACCAGATCTACGACCGCCTCGCTGCCCGAAAGGTCATACGGGGCGTCCGAAAAAACGATGTCGAACTGCTTGGGACAGCTCCGCAGGTAGAGAAAAACATTTGCCTTGACGGCATAGAGGTTGTCGATCCCGAGCTGTCGGGCCGTGCTGCGGATGAAATCGTAGTGCACCGGGTTGATCTCGACCGAGGTGACACTCCGCGCTCCCCGCGACGCAAACTCGTAGCTGATCGACCCCGTCCCGGCAAAGAGGTCGAGGACGTCGCACTCCTCGAAATCGACCAGATTGCCCAGCACGTTGAAGAGATTCTCCTTGGCAAAATCGGTCGTCGGCCGGGCCCGCAGGTTGCGGGGCGGGTTGATGGCCCGTCCCTTGTATTTTCCGCTGACTATTCGCATAGGCTTTTTCCGAATCGTTTTCCGAGAAGCCTCCGCAGTCTCTTTGCGTCGTCACCCGCCGCAATGAGCACATACTCGCGCAGCGCGAATGCCTGCTGCAGCCGTTCAGCGACATAGAGCAGGTCCGCCTCCCCGGCCGCGGGGAGCGCCTCGGCCATGCGCAGCGTCTGTTCCCGGTATACCTTAATATATAGCGTACCGCTCTGGCGGCACATCCACACAGCGGAGGCCGTATCCGCAGGCGTCCGCAGCAGGGGAGAGGTATAACGAACCCTGTCGCCGAGCCGCTCCTCGACCTGCCGCACGGCATCCCCGGCGACGCACATCAGCGCTACGGTCTCCGCCCCGGGATCGCTCCACACGATCCGCTCACCGGCAGCAGGGCGGATGCCCGCCGCCGCCAGCAGTGCCTCCGCAGCCGCCGGTTCGAACACCTCGCGCGGGACGAGCATCGTCCGCGGCGTCACTGCCTCGACCTCCACGACACCCGCCGCCGGACTCTCCAGCCCAAGCAGCGAAAAAGAATGTCCATCCAACGATTGCTGAATGGACACTCCGTAGCCGTCTTGCGGCCGATTAGTCTTCCCAGTTGCCTGCCTCATTGTTAGCGGCTTCCATCGAACCGAACTTGATACCGGCGTAGCGGGTATAGATATTCTCCTCCTCGTCGATCAGGTTGATCACCTCCTGACGATAGGCCACCGTGTCGAGGAACGCCTTGTAGGGAGCGCGGCACTCGACGATCGGCACAACGACACCCGAAGCCGTCGCATAGCCGGCCTCCATGATGAACTCGGACTTGTTGTCCGTTCCGGGGATGTAACGCAACTGCTCAACATCCTCGCGCGTAAGTTTCTTGGGCGAGAAGATGGTGTCGATCACGGCGATCTTGAACTTCTCGACGTTCTTCTTGCCGGTCTTCTTCAGCATGGCCATACCTACCGAGTCGTCCTCATCGACGAGTTTGCGCTCCATCTCGAGCGTATCGGTGAGAATGAACGCCTCGAGCGAGTCGAACGTGCTGGTGAAGCGCTGGTACTTCGACTTGAATGCACGCTGGGCGGTACGAATGTCCTTGATGCGGTCGATGACCTGAGCCCGCTTCGTTTTCAACTCCTGCTCGAAGTTGAGCGGCGTCGAGATCTGCACATAGATAACGTAGACCAATGCGATGATGACTACGCCGAGGATGATTTGAGCGATTCTTTTCATTTTATAAATAAATATTTGTTATTAATTTTGTGCACTCAAATGAAACACGCATGTCCAGCACACGTATTGCGACCCAAATTTACGGTAAAATTTGTTTCGAAACAACTCCCGGGCAAAAAAAAATCATAGAAAAGTTGTCGGAATACCTTGCTGATGACGATTTTTCGCGGATTTTCGTGCTGAACGGCTATGCGGGAACGGGAAAAACGACACTCATCGCGGCACTGGTGGGGGCACTCAAGGAGTCGGGAATCCGCCCCGTACTGCTCGCCCCGACGGGACGGGCCGCCAAGGTGCTGGCCCGCAACGCCCGGGAACGTGCGCTCACGATCCACAAGCGGATCTACCGCCAGCGCACGAATGCCGACTACGAATCGCAATACTCGCTCAACCACAATCCCGAACAGGGGGCCGTGTTCATCGTCGATGAGGCCTCGATGCTCTCCGAGCGCGCCTCGGAGGGGACACATTTCGGCAGCGGGTCGCTGCTCGGTGACCTGGTGCAGTATGTCCGTAACGGACGGGGCTGCCGCCTGATCCTCGTGGGCGACAGCGCACAGCTGCCGCCCGTGGGTTCGGACTTCAGCCCGGCACTCGACCCGGCGACGATGGAGCGCTACGGCGAGGTGGTCTACGGCACGCTCGACGAGGTCGTGCGCCAGGAGTCCGAATCGGGCATCCTGTTCAACGCCACGCTTGTCCGGTGCATGCTCGAGAACGGCATCTGCGCCATTCCGCGTTTCCGCATGGATTTCCCGGACATCGAGGCGGTCGAGGGCGGCGAGTTTCTCGAGAAACTCGAGGATTGCTACGCCCGTTACGGACGCGACGAGACGATCGTCATCACGCGTTCGAACAAGCGGGCCAACCGCTACAACGAGGGGATCCGGCGCAACGTTCTCTCGGCCGAGGAGGAGATCGAGAGCGGCGACATGCTGATGGTCGTCAAGAACAACTACTACTATCCCGAACGGACGGAGAACTGCCCGATGAACTTCATCGCCAACGGCGACATCGCCCGCCTGAAACGGCTGCGGCGCTTCGAGGAGTTCTACGGCTTCCGCTTCGCCGATGCCGTGCTCTCGTTCCCGGACTACGACGACTCGGAGATCGAGTGCAAGATCCTCCTGGATACGATCGCCTCGGAGTCGCCGTCGCTCACGCGCAAGGAATCGACGCGCCTGTTCTATGAGGTCGAAAAGGACTATACCGACATCCGGAGCCGGATCAAGCGCTTCAAGGAGATCCGCGAGAATCCCCATTTCAACGCCGTGCAGGTGAAATTCTCCTACGCCGTGACATGCCACAAGGCCCAGGGCGGACAGTGGCGCGCGGTCTTCGTGGACCGCTGCCTCTTCGGCGACGAGCAAATGACGCGCGACATGCTGCGCTGGCTCTATACGGCCCTCACGCGGGCTACCGACAAACTGTATCTGGTCAATTTCGACTCCCTGTTCTATGAATAGCGAACGCCATCCGCTCGACCCGTTCCTCCCCTCCGGAGCCCGGCTGCTGATGCTCGGCAGCTTCCCGCCGCAGCGCAAACGCTGGTCGATGGAGTTCTTCTACCCGAACCTCCAGAACGACATGTGGCGCGTGGTGGGCTACCTGGCCACGGGCGACAAGCAGCACTTCCTGACTCCGGACCGGAAACATTTCGACCGCGAACGCATCGAGGCCTTCTGCCGCGAGCGGGGGATTGCCCTCTTCGACACGGCGGTCGAGGTGATCCGATTGAAGGACAACGCCTCGGACAATTTTCTTCAAGTGGTGCAGGAGGTCGATTTCGCCTCGCTGCTGGCACAGCTGCCCGACTGCCGGGCCGTGGTCACCACGGGACAGAAGGCCACCGACACGCTGCGGCGCCTGACCGGATGCGACGAACCTCCCGTGGGCGGGAGTGTCGCGATGCCCTTTGCCGGACGCGACCTGCAGCTCTGGCGCATGCCCTCCACCTCGCGGGCCTACCCGCGCCCGGTGGAGTGGAAGGCGGAGTTCTACCGCCGGGTATTCACCCGGTACGGCATCATCGGATAGGCCGCACAGGTCTCCGACCCCCAAAAAAATCGGCCTCCGGCTTTGCACGGGAGCCGAAAAACCCGTATCTTTGCTTGCAATACAATATTCTATATAGGCTACTGTGGCACCCGAAAACAAACCAGAGAAAAAGATAGACAAGAAATACGTCGAGACCCCCCTGATGAAGCAATACTACTCGATCAAGGCGGTGCATCCCGACGCCATCCTGCTCTTCCGCGTGGGGGACTTCTACGAGACGTTCGGCGACGATGCGATCAAGGCCAGCGGCATCCTGGGCATCACGCTCACACGCCGGGCCAACGGCGCGGCGACCTACGTCGAGCTGGCCGGGTTTCCCTACCACGCCATCGATACCTACCTCCCGAAACTGGTGCGGGCCGGCGAACGTGTGGCCATCTGCGAACAGCTCGAGGACCCGAAGCTGGTCAAGGGTCTGGTCAAGCGCGGGGTGATCGAACTGGTCACGCCGGGCATCGTGCTGGGCGACAACATCCTGGCCAACAAGGAGAACAACTACATCGCCTCGGTCTACTTCGGCCGGCGGACAACGGGTGTGGCCTTTCTCGACATCTCGACCGGCGAATTCTACGTTGCCGAGGGCGACGACGCCTACGTGGACAAGCTGATCTCGAACCTCGCACCGAAGGAGGTGATCTACCAGCGCGGCTATGAGGACCGTTTCTCGGCCGCCTTCGGATCGCGGCTCTACACCTACCGGCTCGACGAGTGGGTCTTCTCCGAGGAGGTGAACCGCGAGAAGCTCTGCCGGCAGTTCGGCACCCCCTCGCTCAAGGGCTTCGGCGTGGACCACCTTACAAGCGGCATCTCGGCCGCCGGGGCGATCCTCTACTACCTCGAGTTCACCGAGCACCGCGAGACGGGACACATCACCTCGATCGCGCGGATCGACCAGGACGACTATGTGTGGATCGACAAGTTCACGATCCGCAACCTGGAGCTCTTCTCCTCGAACGGCGCCCGCGAGAAGTGCAGTTTCGCCGACGTGATCGACCGCACGCTGACCCCCATGGGCGGACGGCTGCTCAAGCGGTGGATCGCCATGCCGATCAAGGACCCGGCGCGGATCAACGAGCGGCTCGACGTCGTCGAACGCTTCACGCGGGAGGCCGACCTGGCCGACGCCGTCCGCGAGCAGGTCTCGATGGTCGGCGACCTGGAGCGCATCGCCTCGCGCATCGCCGCCCAGCGCGTGACACCCCGCGAGCTGGTGCAGCTGAAGAACTCGCTCTCGGCGATCGAGACGCTCAAGGCGGCGATAGAATCCACCGACTGCCGGCAGCTGCACACCCTGGCCGAAGGCATCGACCCGATGACGGAAGTGCGCGACCGCATCGCCCGCGAGATCTATCCCGACCCGCAGAACAACCAGATACAGAAGGGCGGCGTGATCGCCGACGGGGTGAACCCCGAGCTGGACGACCTGCGCCGCATCGCCCTGCACGGCAAGGACTACCTGGCCCGCATCCAGCAGCGCGAGAGCGAGGCGACGGGGATCCCGTCGCTCAAGATCAGCTACAACAACGTCTTCGGCTACTACATCGAGGTGCGCAATGCCCACAAGGAGAAGGTTCCCGCCAACTGGATCCGCAAACAGACCCTCGCCAACGCCGAGCGCTACATCACCGAGGAGCTCAAGGAGTACGAAGAGAAGATCCTCGGCGCCGAGGAGAAGATGCTCCAGCTCGAACAGCGCATCTATGCCGAGCTGCTGGCCTCCATCTGCGGCTCGCTGCAGCCGCTGCTGCACGACGCGGCCATCGTGGCCCGCATCGACTGCCTGCAGTCGTTCGCACGGCTGGCCGTCGAACGGCGCTACGTGCGTCCGACGCTCGACGACGGCAAGGTGATCGACATCCGCCAGGGCCGCCATCCGGTGATCGAGACGCTGATGCCCGTGGGGGAGGAGTACATCC
>ERZ857745.731-NODE-731-length-46349-cov-5.475742_pt1 | contig 46349 bp, 38 predicted proteins | sample MGYA00519699_ERZ857745 | MGnify/ENA primary metagenome ERZ857745 (study PRJEB31778, sample SAMEA3449357) | human gut metagenome | biome: human gut; feature: human-associated habitat; material: faeces | place: United Kingdom | collected 2010/2012 ... | reverse complement strand
TGAACAGTAATAAGATTGAGAACGGACAAGATTATGCAGTTATTCCGTTATTCGAGATGCTTCCAAAGCTTGGCGGAATGCTCCGCTATGGAATCCCGAACTACAGACTTCCGAAAGATCGTCTTGACGAAGACATTCAGGCAATCCTTGAGACAGGAGTTCAGGTAGAATTTGGAAAACGTATTGGTAAAGATATCACAATTCAGAGTCTCCGCCAGGAATATGATGCTGTTCTTATTTCCATCGGTGCAAGCACTGATAAGAAACTTGGTATCGAAGGCGAACATGCAGAAGGCGTCATCTCTGCTGTGTCCTTCCTTCGTGATGTTGGAGCAGACAAGAGCCCTGATCTTACCGGACAGGAAGTTGCTGTCATCGGTGGCGGTAACGTTTCCATGGACGCCGTCCGCACAGCAAAACGTCTCGGTGCTAAAAAAGTAAGTATCGTTTACAGACGCCGTACTGCAGATATGACTGCTCTTCCGGCTGAGATTGAAGGTGCAGTTGCAGAGGGAATTGAAGTACTCACACTGAAAGCGCCATCCAGAATCGAGACTGATGAGAACGGACACGTTTCAGGTATCTACGTCACACCACAGATGATCAGCAAGATCAAAGATGGGCGTGCAAGTGTCTGTCCGACAGGTGAAGAAGATTTCCTTATCCCTTGTCAGACACTCATCGTTGCAATCGGACAGGATATCGAATCCGAACACTTCGCAGAAGCCGGTGTTCCGGTTTCCCGCGGTAAGATCATGACAGAGCGTTATGGCGGTTTCGACAACATCCCTGGCGTATTCGCCGGTGGAGACTGTGCATCCGGTCCTGCTTCCGTAATCAAGGCAATTGCCGCTGCAAAGGTTATTGCTGCCAATATCGATGAATATCTTGGTTTCCACCATATCATCAGCTGTGATGTTGAGATTCCGGAACCTCGCTTAAGCGACCGCGAACCTTGCGGAAGAGTTGAACTGACAGAACGCGAAGCATGCAGCCGTGTCTGTGACTTTGAAGGCGTTGAAAACTGTATGACAGAAGCCGAAGCAAAACAGGAATCCCACAGATGCCTGCGCTGCGATCATTTCGGTTATGGTATTTTCAAAGGAGGGCGGAAAGAAAAATGGTAAATGTTACAATTGATAATCAGAAAATATCCGTACCTTCCGGAACTACTATCATGGAAGCTGCGGCAAAGCTTGGAACTCCGATTCCGAAATTATGTTATTTGAAAGATATCAACGAGATTGCGGCCTGCCGTGTCTGCGTTGTTGAGATTGAAGGAAAAGACCGTCTGGTCACATCCTGTAATAACGTCGTAACCGAAGGCATGGTGATCTACACGAACAGCCCGAAGGTACGCATTGCAAGAAGACAGACTGTACAGCTTATCCTTTCCCAGCATGACTGCAAATGTGCAACCTGTGTCAGAAGCGGAAACTGTACACTTCAGCAGGTTGCAAATGATCTGAACCTGATCGATCTTCCGTTCAAAGAACGCTTTGAAGATACACCTTGGGACAAGACATTCCCACTCATCCGTGATTCACGCAAATGTATCAAATGTATGCGCTGTATCCAGATTTGTGACAAGATCCAGGGACTGAACATCTGGGATGTTACAAGTACAGGTTCAAGAACAACGATCAATGTAAACGGAAATAAAAAGATCAATGAAGTCTCCTGTTCTCTCTGCGGACAGTGTATCACTCATTGTCCTGTCGGCGCACTTCGTGAGCGTGATGATACAGAGGATGTATGGAGTGCGATTGCTGACAAGAAGAAAGTGGTGGTTGCACAGGTTGCTCCGGCAGTCCGTGCCGCGTGGGGAGAAGCTCTCGGCCTGTCCAGAGAAGAAGCAACAATCGGAAAGATCATGGACGCCTTGAAAAAGATCGGCGTAGACTACGTCTTCGATACTTCTTTCTCTGCTGACCTTACGATCATGGAAGAAGGAAATGAATTCCTGCAACGCTTCACCAAAGGAGAATTAAAGCTGCGTCCGATGTTCACTTCCTGCTGCCCTGGCTGGATCCGTTTCATCAAATCACAGTACCCACATCTGGTGCCACAGCTGTCCACAGCCAAGTCACCACAGCAGATGTTCGGTGCTATTATGAAGACTTATTTTGCACAGTCCATCGGTGTTGCTCCGGAAGACATTTACACTGTATCCGTCATGCCTTGCGTAGCGAAAAAAGGTGAACGCAACATGGAACTTTTCTACGGCGAGTATGCCGGACATGACATTGACACAGTTCTCACTACAAGAGAGCTGACAAGAATGATCCGTGCTGCGCATATTGATCCAAAGAGCCTGAAAGACCGCGAATGTGATCCACTTATGAAAGAGTGGTCCGGTGCCGGTGTTATCTTCGGTGCTACCGGCGGTGTTATGGAAGCTGCACTTCGTTCCGCACACTATCTTGTAACAGGACGTAACCCGGATCCGGATGCATTTAAGATCGTCCGCAGTCCATCCTTTGAAACGGGTGTTGTAGAAGCTGAAGTCCAGATCGGTGATGCTACGATCCGCGCTGCTGTTGTCAGTGGTCTTGGAAATGTACGCAAACTGCTTGAAGCAATTGAACACGGTGAAGTACACTACGACTTTGTGGAAGTTATGGCCTGTCCGGGCGGATGCGTCGGTGGAGGCGGCCAGCCGATCCACGACGGCGAAGAACTTGCACACACACGCGGTGCAAACCTCTACTTCCTTGACAAGAACGCCAAGATCCGTTTCTCCCATGAGAACCAGGATGTTATGAAATTGTACAACGATTTCCTTGAGAAACCATTGTCACACAAATCACATATGCTGCTTCATACAGATCATACAAAGTGGGATATGCCTAGATAATAATTCCTATATAAAACAAGAGCCAGAACAGTGGGAAGATGCGGTGCTGTTTCTGGCTCTTGCCAAAATCAGGCAGGACGGATTCATTTTCCCGACCTGCCTGATTCATCATATTCTTATTCTACTGTTACACTCTTTGCAAGGTTTCTCGGCTTATCTACATCAAGTCCCTTTGCAACACTTACATAATATCCGAGCAGCTGCAGCGGAATCACTGCGAGGCTTCCCATAAAGTGCTCATCCACCTTCGGAACATAAACTGTAAAGTCTACCTTGTCTTCCATCTCATAATTGCCATAGTTTGTCACACCCATCAGATATGCGCCACGGCTCTTACATTCCATCATATTGCTGACTGTCTTCTCATACAGCTTGCTCTGTGTCAGAACTCCGATTACGAGAATATTGTCCTCGATCAGACTGATTGTTCCATGCTTTAACTCACCTGCCGCATAAGCCTCAGAATGAATATAAGAAATCTCTTTCAATTTCAGACTTCCTTCCAGACACACTGCATAGTCCACTCCACGGCCTACAAAGAAGACATCATGTGCATTCGCATATTTGGCTGCAAACCACTGGATTCTCTCCTTATCCTGAAGAATCTTCTCAATCTTCTCCGGAATTGTCTGAAGCTCGGAAATGTAATAGCTGTACTGCTCGTCTGTGATCAGTCCTTTCACTTTTGCAAACTGAACTGCAATACAATCAAGAGCTACAAGCTGTGCGCTGTATCCCTTTGTTGTAGCAACCGAAATCTCCGGTCCTGCCAGTGTATAGAACACCTTATCTGCCTCACGGGCAATACTGCTTCCAATTACATTTACAACTGCAAGTGTAGCAAGTCCTTTATCTTTCGCCATACGCATAGCTGCCAATGTATCTGCGGTCTCTCCGGACTGGCTGATCACGATAACCAGACCATCCTTCACAAGCGGCATCTCACGGTAACGGAACTCAGATGCAAGCTCTACTCGAACCGGAATCTGAGCCAGCTCCTCGATCACATACTGAGCCTCAACTCCTACATGCCATGCAGAACCGCACGCAACAATGTAAATCTGGCTGTATTTCTTAATCTCTTCCTCTGTAATATCAATATCCGTAAAGTCGATCACTCCGTCTTTCACAACAGAATTCAGAGTATCACGGATTGCTTTCGGCTGCTCATAGATCTCTTTCATCATGAAATGCTCGAAACCGGCCTTCTCTGCTGCCTCTGCATCCCATTTGATCTCTGTTGTCTCTTTCTCGATCTCGTCACCATTGAGATCATAGAAATGAGCCTCTCCCGGAACAAGCTTTGCAAACTCAAGGTTTCCGATATAGTATACATTTCTTGTGTATTTCAGGATTGCCGGTACATCAGATGCAACATAAGTCTCGCCATCTGCAATACCGATGATCATCGGGCTGTCTTTTCTGGCAACCCAGATCTCTCCCGGATAATCCTTGAACATCAGCTCAAGTGCATAAGAGCCACGTACACGAACCATAGTCTTGGCAATCGCATCGATCGGTCCTAAGTTATATTTCTTATAATAGTAGTCAACCAGTTTGATCACTACTTCTGTATCTGTATCACTGTAGAATGTATAACCATGCTTTAACAGCTTCTCTTTCAACTCTGTATAGTTCTCGATAATACCGTTATGTACTCCGACAACCTCAGACTCAACTGTACCGGATCCACTTCTCTCACAGTTTCCGGATACATGCGGATGTGCATTGATCTGACTTGGCTCACCATGAGTCGCCCAGCGTGTATGACCGATACCGCAAGTTCCCTTGAGTGCCTTACCACTGTCTGTCTTCTCTGAAAGATTACTCAGACGTCCCTTCGCCTTAACAACCTGTGCAAGATGCTCTCCGTCACGCACTGCAAGACCTGCTGAATCATATCCTCTGTATTCCAGCTTAGACAATCCGTCCAACAGAATCGGAGCTGCCTGATGGTTTCCTGTAAATCCTACGATTCCACACATAAATAATTCCTCCTATTAACTATCTGCAGTTACTGTTCACACGATGTGCGACCAGCAACGCATCTCGCCATTTTAAATCGCCTTTGGCGATGGGGCGAGATGCATTCAAGCCAAAACATGCATCCTCCGTGTCAATCAGCGAAGTGATTGACACGGGAGTGAACAGTAACTATCTGCATCCCTCTCTACAAATAGTTATATGCATTTCCATGTTGTTTTCCCTTTTCAATGAGCCTATCACTTTCGTAATTGTTACAAAAAAGTTAAATAACTCATTCGTTAGTGTAACACAGATAGGCGAAATAGGGAAGTAAAAAATGCATTTTCTTAATCACTTTCCCATCACTACAGTGGCCAGTCCGGGAACCTTCCATTCACGATCGCATGCATGATTCTGTCCTTCGCCCCTGGCGTCTCCCTGTTGATCTGCTCCATCAACTGTTTTGCATACGCTCTTTTTGTTGAACCGTCTACCGGACAGGTATTCTTAACCACACGGATTCCCTGGTCTGCAACAAAGTGCGCTACACCTCGCTCCGGAACATACATCATCGGACGAATCACCGTCACTCCCGCTTCCGGCAATTCTGTCACCGGTGGAAACGCATAAAACCGGCCTTCATAGATCAATGACATCAATGCTGTCTCTATAAAATCATCCTTATTATGTGCATATGCCATCTTATTGATTCCAAGCTCTCCCAGCCGTTGATACATCGCACCCTTCCGAAGCTTTGCACACAAAGAACACGGTCTTGTATCCTTATTCTCCTGAAATACAATCTGGGCAATCTCTGTATCGACCTGCTCATAAGGAATCTCCAGGTGCTTACAAAACTCTGCTACGCCCGTAAAATCCATCCCTTCAAATCCTACGTTGCAGGTAATCGCAGATAATTCGAACCTCTTCGGGTAAAATTCCTGCAACAGTTTCATCGCATAAAGCAGAGTCAGAGAATCCTTGCCGCCGGAAACACCTACTGCAATCCTGTCACCGTCTTCTATCATGTTGTAATCTTGTATCGCCTGACGGATCAGACTTAATAATTTCTGTTGTTTCATCTTTCCTCAACTACTACTTTGCATCTTTCTATGTTCACCACATAACCTTCCAAATATTAGTTTCATAATATCACTTTTCCATAATACTTTACAACAATTTTGCGAAATTCAGGTTGCGGATTTTGTAAGCACCTCTTATACTTTATTATTATGTATGATACAAGGGTCAAAAGGTCATGCGTTTCTTGCTTGCATGAAAAAGCATGACTTATTGACCCGCAAAACACCGAAAAGTAGCCATTTTTCGTAGAAAAATGAGCGGATTTGAGGTGTTTTAGGATTGCGAGAGCATGAAATGCGAAGCAATCCGTGTATCATAGGGGTCAAAATACCTTTTGACCCCAACATCTTATGTATGAATGCGGAGGGATGAAAGCATGAAGATACTTCTGATCAATGGGAGTCCTAAAGGTAAAAGAAGTAATTCATTAAAGCTTGCATACAGTTTTATTGAAGGATTTAAAAATGGATGTACGGATGATGAAGAAAGCATCTCCATCGATGAACTCCATGTAGCTTCAATGAATATAGCTGCGTGTAAAGGATGCTTTGCGTGCTGGCAGAAAACGCCTGGCATATGCTGTATCAAGGATGATATGCAAAAGGTTATTGAAAAACTGATTGATGCTGATCTTATTCTGTGGTCTTTTCCACTGTACTATTTTAATGTCCCAGGTATCTTAAAGAATTTAATCGACCGTCAGCTTCCTATGAGCCTTCCTTTTATGAGTTCAAAACAGAACGGCTACGGAAGCGGAAGTCATGACTCCAGATATGATATGGAAGGTAAAAGGCATGTTCTGATTTCCACCTGTGGCTTTTATTCTGCTGTTGGAAACTATGACAGTGTATTGCGGATGTTTGATCATTTTCTCGGCAAAGGAAATTATACGACCATCTTTTGTGGTCAGGGAGAATTATTCCGTGTAAAAGAATTGTCTGCAAGAACAGATGAATATCTTTCCACTGTAAAATGTGCCGGATCAGAATATGCAATGACCGGAACAATCTCTGAAGAAACAGATGCAATACTCCACACGCTTTTATATTCCAGAGATGTGTTTGAAAAAATGGCAGATGCCAGCTGGGGCATCAGCAAAACAACCGGAGAAAAAGAACCGGATGATCTTGTATTTACCCGGCAAATGGCCGCTCTTTATAATAAAGATGCCTACGATGGAAAAGACCGCGTGCTTGAGATTCACTTTACCGATTTGGATCACACCTACCAGATTCAGCTTAGCAAGACAGGAAGCGAAGTATTTACTGATGGACGTCTTTCTCCAACTACTCGCATAGATACGCCTTTTACTGTATGGTCAGCTATTTCCCGTGGAGAAATCGGTGGCGCAGAAGCATTGGGGAAACAGATGTATACGGTATCCGGCGACTTTTCCTTGATGATTGATTGGGATAAAATCTTCGGAAGCGCATCTGTGGTCAAAAAAACAGAGAAAACGCCCCAAAATACAATTGAACAGAAAAAGCCTTCCATGACGACAATGCTGATACCATGGATTACGTTCTGGATCGCTGTTTCTATTCATCCGGAAGTCGGAGCTATGATAACACTACTTGTGGTCGCAACAGTACCGTTTATTATGAGAAAACATAAATTTGTCATCTGGGATCAGCTCTCTATGGCAGCTGTTGCTATACTTTCTGCAGCGGCAAATATAACCGGAAACGGAGTTCTTCCAACAAACATCGGATATCTTGTATTTGGACTCTTCTGGCTGCTTTCATGCCTAACAAAAGAACCTTTATGCGCTGCATATGTAAAATATAATTATGGAGGTGAAAATGCGCATCAGAACCCTCTCTTTATGAAGACAAATTATATTCTTGCCGCGGCATGGGGCACGCTATATGTACTGACAGCAATCTGGACCTTTCTGTTTAAGAAAGCCGGGTTTGGAAATATACTTATCCTTGTGAATAATCTGATTCCTATATTGATGGGGATTTTCACAGCATGGTTTGAAAAATGGTATCCTGCACGGATGGCAAGAGGCAAGAGAAAATAGTATTTTCTCTTGCCTCTTATGATTCTTAACTACCGCTTTCAATATATCTTCTGTACGCCCAAGCTTTGACAATTCAATATTTAACTGGTTAATTCTGTTTACTCCTTCTGTTCGTCCCTCTTCTCTTCCTTCCTCCATTCCAATCTTACGGCCAGCTTCGATTCCTCGTCTTTCTGCGGTTAACATTCCTATATTGTAATCTCTGATTGCTCGTTGTCTTGTCTCGTATTCTAATCTCTTCTTTTCATCTGCACTTAATTTATCCAATACATCATATGCTTCTTCCAATTCAGAATTTTTCTTTGCCATCTCTTCAAAATCCTTTCTGGTTTTTCCTCCAAGAAAGCGCATCCACTGTAACAAGCTTGTCTCATTCTTCTCTTCCGGCGGAAGTTTCGACAATTCTAAGATATGCATCTCAAAGTCAATCTGTTCTCCATCTTTCAGTTTCACCCGGACATCTAAAATCCCATACTTATCCTCTTTCGATTCTTTTCTAAGAATCGTAGGCATAAGTTCCGTGTTCTCTACCTTCATTCAATTCTATAAACAGATTAGGTATATATTTTTTATTCCTTTTAAGCTCCGTTATAGTATTTTTTGTTACCATGTGCGTCTTCTTACGAAAAACCAACTCTGATAATGTATATAGTAGTAATTAATACTACACAAACTAACCACCATAAATTTTGTAAAGTTCCACTTAAATTTGAAAGGAAATCTATCACATGACTTTTTAAAACTAATCCTAATGCCAAATTCAAAGTTGCAATAATATTCGCCTGCATTTGGTTTCACTCCTATAATATGTTTCAATTCACTGTTTCAAATCGTATTAATTTTTTTGTAATATTCTCAAAAGGACTTTGTTAAAAAGGTTCAATTTCTCATTATTAAAATGCAAGCATTATTTAATCATTTCTCAATGTTTGTTTTTGTATTAATAACTATCTCTTCAACATGATACCAGCAACGAACTTTTACATACAAAGAAATCAAAGAATAATATACAGCCTCCAAACCTACTGTTATTAGTATTAAAGAATATGAAATCAGGATTACTACATCTACACTCTTTCTAAATAATAGAATTATTACAACCCCTGCCCCACACTATCGTAATGATTAATTTAATACATTCATCCATATCAGAAATCTCTTTTTTTATTCGCATTTTCTCATCGAAATATTCGATATCTGAGAATGCTAAAATAAAAGTACAAAAATATTGTCCGAGCATTATTAAAATCAATACTATTAATCCAATCATTCTAGCCTTTTCTGAAACGTTCTTATTCATTGGTAATGAATATAGGGTACCATTAAATCCAATGACCAAATACGTTATCAAAAAAATACTCATCAAAATATTACTTCTACGCTTTGTCTTTTTTACAAAGTTTTCTCTCTATTAAATCTCGTCTTTATTCAAAGCTCAATTAAAGAGAGATTTTTCTTTACTACACCGTTAGGCATCCTCACTGCGTTCAATGTGCATGTTTTTAATTCTATACCACAATTTTTATTGTTCACATCTCAGTCGATTATAATAAATCGTTGTTTTCTGCTCGCTAAGAAGATTTGTATGAAGCTTTAAGTAGCAAGGGCATTTATTTCTCTTGTTTTTGTTTATAAATTTTATAGAATGTTTTCCAGACCACTCGCTTTCTTTCGAGGATCAGCCCCTAGACGCACAATCTGACCGCAAGGTACTTCGTACGCATTGGCAATCATAATCAGAAAACTTTATCTAATTTTCTTCTGACTTTTAACATGTGTCTTCTGGTTTTTCTATCTATCGGCTCTTCTTCTCCGAATATTTTTTGAGCTCGTTGCACATATGTAATAAAATTTCCTTTAACTTTTCCGTCTTTTCCTTTTATTTTTGATCCTTTTACAGTATATTTTTCATACAGGTTTTTACAGCTTATTCTTTTCCCTTTTGGAGTGTATCCTTTGCTTCGCACGATTGTTCCCACTTTTCGATAAAGCCGATAATAATATTTTGTTATTGTCTTATCCCGTATCGTGACAACTTTACCATCAAATGTAAAACCTAAATAATCAATTTCATTCTTCCCATTAGATACCCCTTCTAAAAAAAGATCATTACAACTTCTCAGTTGATTTTTATCATATTTATAAATTTGTGTTTTTTCTTGTTGTAATGTCAATTTGGGAATTCTACTAATTATTTCCTGAATCTTTCTCAATGTAGCTTTAAACTGATTTTTTGCACTTTCAGGAATAACAATAATAAAATCATCACTGTATCTCATGTACATTCCTTTGCAAGTAGTCACCAAATCATTTAACGCTTCATCAGCTTTAATCATATAAACATTTGCCAATACCGCACTCATCGCAGATCCTTGTGGAATTCCATATTTTTCTTTATGCTGATGTATATATTTCGACTTATTTGCTTTAAACCTCGCTGTATCTAATACTCTTCTCTGCAAATTTAGTTTTTTTATGTCAGCCTCTGTTTCTTTAAGATTATTCAGCTTAAGCAAATCTTGTAATTCCCATGTTGAATATCGAGTCAGATTTTTGAACACAGCATAATAGTCTTCTGGTAAGATATCTACTCCTAAGACTTCACACAATCTCTCTTTTAAATAAGCGTGTTGCAAGCAATCGAAAAAATGAGAAAAATCTCCTATAATTATATAGCAACCTTGTGTACTCTTTATAAAATCAAACGCCTTTTTTGCGAAATGAATATTATTCTTTCCTAAATTATCTCTATATGCAACCGAAACCATATTCAAATTTCTTTTTTCCATATACTGATCATATGCCTGATTTATAAGGTATCCATAATATGAATATATATATCGATCAACATGTGCTGAATAACATAAATCCCTGGACTTTTCTTGTACTTCTCCAATTCCATTCACTTTTCTATATTTGTTAAATTTTTTCTCATAGTGAATAAATGGATAAAATCCATGTCTCTTAATATTCTCTGGTTCACTAATATAATTCCAAATATTATTCAGTGAAACCTTTTCATCAAAATGTGCGTATTTTCTTGATTCCTCATTCTTTTCTTTCCATTTTTCTAATTCCATATTTCTCCCCTTATACTGCGAAGGGCCTATCAGCACGAGGGATAGCATCTCTATAAACTGATAGGCCTAAAAAACAACTTGGTTATTCAATTTTGTCCTCAGACAGCCTTGATGTGGTCCAGCTATCCAACTTCGTTCAATATACATCTATGTTATAATAGATTATAAGGAGATGATTCCAATTAACATTATTATGTGGTTATTCACAATCATGCAACCAGAATACCAGTCAATTGTGAAAGAGCTCTTTCACAGCTTGACAACAATCCCTTTCCCTTTTATCGATTATAAAAGGCACTTATATATTAACTCGAATATATGAGAAAGTCAACTTCAAAATCACATTCAATTCAGCTTTTCTATACTCATTTTTAGATTTTGACATTTACTATCTACACCAAACACTTTATCGAACAGTTAGCTTAATGGCATTGCCAATACCCCGTAGATAAAATCCTATTGCTTCGATTCTTGTAGCGTTCAATCAAGTGTAACGCTTCAAAATAACTTTTTATAATTTCAGTAGTTTATAACTTATTCGATAATTAAACGGTATTGCATCTGGTTTTGCATCAAATATAATTCCTTCTTTACTTAAATCAAATTCTTTTTCCATATCATCACCTGCTTTTAAACTGCATAGAGCAGTCTGCTAACCAACTGCTTACCAGATCATCTTTTAACTCTTCTACGGAACCACTGGTTAAACTGGTTAAATAGGGTAATTCCTTTTCCAATGTAGCTTGAAAATTATCAAGTATCCCAAAAAATATTTTCTGATTTATAGAACTATCTGTATTCATTTTTGTTTTTATTAAAACTTTTCTTTTATAGGTCTGTTCTAATGCTATGATTTGCTCATAAACATCAATCTGTGATGTTCTTAATTTTTCCATTAATTCCAAGCCAATAACATACGATTCCATATAGGTGTTCACTACACTGATATAATCCTCATCACTTTCCTCAATATCATTCATTACTGCTTTTATTTTTCTCTTCACATTATTAACTTTTACACTGTCACAATCCGACCAATTGACATCTTTGCCCCGTAAAAAAGTCAAATCTAGCTTTACCCCTAAATCATTACGCATAATTCTGGAAATTTCCACTTTAAAATCCGTTGCCACTTTAACATCAATAACAAAATCATCTGCGATATAGCTGCATTGTTTTTTTTGAGCATTTCTATATTTCAAAACCTCTTGTCTCTTCTTTTCTGCGTGTTCAAGAATTCGTCGGTCTTTATATTCTGGCACAACCAATTGCCATTTATGAACATCTCGTACTCCAAGCCCCTTTAATACTTTTTCATAATCAGTACTAATAAATTTTGAAATATCTGCCGTCATTTTATCACGCATATGTTTATACAACTCATCATCCGTATACTCTTTTTCTGGACAATAACATTGATATACGATTCCGGTTTTAGTAAAACCTTCAATTCCCCCGTCGCCTCTATAAGCAGCTGGAATCTCCTGATATCCATCTTCCTGATATCTAATTCTATAACAGGAATTACAGAGTTTTTCCCATTGTTCACCTGTTAAATATTGCTGTATAAAATCAAGCATTTTGAACCGCCAACTACTCACTAATGAATAAATAATTGCATGTATAATTTATCTATTGATGCATATTATGTATCATCTGCTCTGCTTCTTTATTTGCCTGTAGCAACACACTCAATTCCATCCCTTCTATATCTTCATATTCCAATATAGCTTGTTCAATTATCCGCATTGCACAAATATATCCTTCACCTACTTTATCAAATCTCAATATTGTTTGTAGTGTGGTAGTAATTGTTGCCATGACAGATACAAATATTCGGATAAATAATGACAGATCCTCATCCATTACCATATAAATTGTTATTGTTGTAAAACTGATTGATGCGACAACCAAAAAATAGTGAACCCCAATAAAAAATCCATAACAGATTCTAAACATCCTTTGTTTATGATAATACATTTCAGGTGCTTTTTTCTTATACGGTTTCTCACTTTCTTCAAAAAACTTTTTTCCCAAATCTTTTTTATAACTATATTTTTCAGCGCTTTAATTGTTTTCCGTTTTCGACTTAACTACTATACCTTTTCTCGATTTCTCACTATTGATCATTGCCATAGATAGGCACTTGTCTTAAGTTGCCCCATGTGGTCCTCAGTTTCTGTTATCATCCATCTTTACATATATTTTATACCTAGGATGTTGACGTATTCTTATATCGTCTTTTTCTATCTCCAAAAGAATTTTTTCATTATAAAATATATCTCTTCTCCATATTCTATCTGTTATATTTTGTAACGAGTTACATGTTACTTCTATTTCACCAAGCACTTTATTTAAATCAATATCCTCCATTCGATTCATTAATATCCATTGAGATATTTTATCAATTTTTATACATAACAATATAAAGTGCTTTAGTTCATCTTCTTCAAAACCGTAATGTTGTATTCTGTTATTTCCCATAAATGATATATTTGTATTCACTTCTAATAATTTACTTTTAATCTCTTTGTCATTATTACATTTTTTCAAAGAATCTACCAAGGATAAAATATTTAAAAGAATAAAATGTGCTTCCCAGTATCTATTATCTAATGCCTTTTCTCTCCCCCTCTCAGCTAATAAAATACCAGTTATTGTTGGTATACAAAAAGTCAATAAAAAAATCTCAACCTCTTTTTCTGTCGCCTTTTTTAATATTTGTATTCCATAACAAAATCCATTATTATCCCAGTTATAATAGATAATTAACAAAACATAATAAAGTAAACAAAATAATAACAAAACTACTGTTCTTATATTAAAAAAATAATTTTTTAATCTCTTTATAAAATGTACAATTCGGAAGGCGAATAACTTTTCTTGATTATGTTTAGCTTTTATCCATGTAGCTAATTTAACATCATATGTTTCTCCATAATATTTATAAGTCATCTTAATCTCACTTTATTGCCTTTCTAATATTATAATCATTGTAATTATCCAATAATCCATTTTGGGTTGAAGACAATATCTGGATTCCCTAATATAATTTCTACGATATCTTGTAATTTTTTTAATATTTCTAGAGGTGTTATTAACCCCTTCTAAAACTTTTACATGAAAGTTTTCTATTTGGGCAGCTCTGATTCCTTCATCATTATTTACAGATCACTGAACAGGTCTGCTTTGTACACACCGTCCTCCAGCATCTTCTTGAAACTGTTCTTTACAGCTGCAACATCCTCATGGTAGGTCATGCCGTACCAGGTGTCGTTGGTCTTCAGAACCTTCACAGACATCTTTCCCTGCTCCAGCAGTTCACCGATGAAGATTGGGATCAGATACTCGGCTTTCTGAGGATTACCCGGTACTTCTTTCTCGAAAAACTCTTTGAATCCCTGCTCCAGAACATCCAAGAACTCTGGAGTTAAGCCCCACATATTCATAGATACCAGCGAATTTATATCAACTGCTACGCCGTCTGTCTCCGCTCCAGTTACAGTCTTTACAATGTTCTTGGTCTCTACAACTTCAGTCAAGTTCCCGTTCTCGTCCATCTTGCAGATGCCACGAGTCACACCACCATTATCAGACAGCGTGTTCTTCAGCACAAAACCTGCCATACAGGACTTACCGCCATTCATCAAATACTCATGTACAGCTTTGAAACCTTCTTTGCCATAGTAATCATCTGCATTGATCACAATAAAAGGAGTCTTGATAACCTTCTTTGCTGCAAGCACTGCCTGACCAGTTCCCCACGGCTTTGTACGACCTTCTGGCAGAGTTCCCGGAATATCCTTAATATCCTGGAAAGCATAGTCTACGGTTACATTATGAGCTGAACAAATAGCTGCGATACGGTCACCGATTACCTCTTTGAACTCTTTCTCGATATCCTTACGGATGATAAATACCACATGATTAATTCCTGCCTCAATTGCATCATGAATTGAGTAGTCCATAATAATGTGATTTGAAGCATCCACCGGCTCCAACTGTTTGATTCCTGTTCCAAATCGGCTGCCAATCCCGGCCGCCATGATAAGTAATGTTGTATTCATAATTTTTTCTCTTTTCTTTTACTTATAATGCTATTATTCAATTCTTTACTACAGGTTTCGTTCTTCATATCTTTGCCAATCATACAACGCTAGTTATTTATTGCACGTAGAGATGTCGGATTCTATGGAGTATGTTCTATTATTTTTCTTAGTTTCATCTTTATGTTTCCATAAGTCGAAACCAGCTTCCATCCTCCGATTTTATATAAAGTTAAAAAAAGGGCTCTATTCTTTCCTTTTTTTGATGGCTGTGAAAGTTGCGGATTATACTTAACAGCCTCTTCATAATCAGCTGCATAAAGCCACATCTTTTCCCCATTCAGTTTATTACATATTGACAGGCCTTTTTCTGTATTCACTGCAATCAGAGAATTTCCCTCTTCTAAGCTTATCTTTGCGTCTTTCTCTATTTGTGCTCGATCGTATGCTTTCTCAAAGCCCCAAAAATCACCTATTGTAATATCACCATCACGTTCTGGTCTCGCATATTGACACTGATAACATCCTTCTCTATACGAATCTGCATTTAAAAACATAGAATAATATGAATCATTTCTAAAACTATAGTTTTCCTTTCTTATCCTATCCGCTTCTGTTTTAAACTCAATTTCTCCCTGCATATATCCTTCTTTTCCTCTAAATGATACTGCAGAAACTTTCTCATCATTCTGTAATTTTTCTTCTATTGATTTTTCCCAATGCAATATTGATGGCGTTCCATGACAGACCAAATCCACTAAAAGCAAATCATCATATTCTTTTCCTAAATAATTTTTCATCGCAGCTACTTGACATGGTGTCCCAGAAAACAAAACTTTTTTCCCCTCCGCAAGCTGTTGTTTTACATTTGTATAACACTCTCTTATATCACTCTGTACATATTTAGAACCTTGAAGTTTTTTCAACTCCTCTTTATTTTTAATCATAATATGCTTTACTGTTACAATCTTCCCTTTTGGCACAACTGCAGCACCAAACACTACACCGCCTTGTTCCAAGGTATACTCAGCGAGAGCTGCGAACATCCCTCCGGAAGATGATTTTGCTCTTATTTTTTCATCCAGATGAACCCCTGCATAACACGTACGTGGATATTCTACAGAAACAGTTTTAACAACACATTTTCTCTCACATAAACCACAATCAATACACTTCTCTTTCTGTATTACAGGATAGATAAACCCGCTTTTATCATATTCCATTTTGATAGCCTGTGCCGGACAAACTGTTTCACATAATCCACATCCACTACATTTGTCCATTTCTTTTAAAACAGTGTTTCTCATCTGCAACTCCTATCCTCTTCCAAAAACATCTTTCAAATATCGTTCACTACTCTTTCTTAAATCAACTATTTTCTTGGACAAATCGCAATCTCCGCATGTTCCAAACTTTCCTGCACGTTTTTCGATTTCTTCGTAACAAACACCCGCACGTTCCATTCCCACCATCGTAAATAATTGTTTTAATCGCGGATCCTGTTGATAATCTCCTAAATAATAAAATTCTTTCCCATAAATGATTGAAAATACTGACCCATGAAAAGAATTTGTAAGCACGAATTTAGCATACTTTATGTAACTTAGGAAATCTTCCGGTCCTTCTTCCTTCGCCAACTTTATTCCATTAAATAAAACTTTATAAGAATTATTTCTAGATATCAATGTAATAATCGGCATTTTCCATTTTTTTCGCATTGTTTTTATTGTATGTAATAGCTGTTCATCATGATATACGCTATATAAAAATATATAATCTCCTTGAATTCTTCGTGGAGCTGCAATTCTATCATAATCATCCTTGTCCAGTAATAAAGTTGGATCAACAGAGACTTTCGCTTTTTCTTGTTCCTGAAACATCTGATTTATAATATCTGCCGCATATTGTTCTCTCACTGAGATATCTTCATAATCTTCCAGACATTTTTTATATCTATCAGGATCTGATATCCTTCCCCCTCCCATACTGGCTGCATAAGAAATTTTTCTCAAATCACAGACGCCTTCCAACAAATACTCCCATGAAAAATCAGCACACTCAGTATTCCATATCTGGTCACTTCCTGTAATGATTGCTGCATATTGATCTGACAATCTGAATTCATTTCCAAAACAAAAGTATTTTTTTTCACTAATTGCCAAATTATTTTTCAAAAATTCTTGAAATGCAATTCTTCTCTTCTGATATTTTTTTGCAATACTAAGTTTTAAAATATTTCCAATTAAGTTTCTTATGCTTGTTACCGGAACAAAAAGTTTATAAAAATCTTTCTGATTGTTTGGCACATAATCTATTAATTCATTTTCTATACCCAACTTATCTGCCAGATATTTCTGCAAAGCATACGACTGCATCACAGAACCATAATTTTCTGCTCTATGAAAAGTTAAAACTCCTACTTTTTTTCCACTTTTGGATTTATTCATGCTTTTTTCTCCCTTGCAATACACGAGTTATCATATTTTTCAACTCAATGAATTCTTCTGTCTTTCTAAAAAAGAAAATCCATACAATATTGATAACACTAATACAAATGATTAACTTAATACCCAAATCCATAATTATCGATAAATGAATTTTCGCAGTGATTATGCCAATTAATATATTTATCAAAATTCCAAGCAAGACATATTTCAAAAATTTCTGTAAATAAGCAGCTGGATTTTCTTTTAAAATGTATTTAAACACATTATGAATAACCCATGGTAGGCTTACACACCCTGAACTGATAATCGTTGCCAAAACGACACCATAAACGCCCCATTTTTGAACAAATATTAAATTCAATACAATATTAATAATACTACAAATTAATGGACGGAATCTGTCCTGATGCCAAATTCCTGCGGCCTCTTTGTAAACACTGAAAAATTGTGTAAGTTCATATACGCAAAAATATATAACTAAAAGAATTACAATTTCATCTTTTAGCATCAATTTATTACCAACCCACATTTCCATAAATGGCTGCATCAAGCTCAAAAAGCATCCTACGCAAAATGTCAATAGCCATAGAATTCCAAAAAACAACATATTAAAAGTCTGTTTTACCTTTTCCATTGTATCCACTATCAAACTATTGCCTATACCGGCTGTGATTGCAGTATGTATAATTGTAAAGCAGCCAAGTACCGCTGATATCAGATAATAATAATTCTGATACATTGCCAGCATAATCAGTCCCAGCATAGCTGAAATCACCAGGGTATCTCCGGAAGATAATAACGTAGTAGCAAGTTTTGTCGTAAATAAATCTTTTATTTTTCCGTTAATTATCTTTTGTTCAGCCTTTGGCAAATGCCCCTTTGGTTCTAAATCGGGATAACGCTGTTTTGCACCATATGCTATCATAATATTATTCATAATTTGACTCACCAAAAGCACGATACAATATAAATAATAATCTTTAAATATTATTAAACTGACAATTTGTAAAATATATTTAAGTGTATCAGTAACAATAAAAACCTTACTGACCACATCAGTCCTCTGATATGCCTGAAGCAAACTATTCTTAAATGCAAATAGCCAATATGTCAATACAGTGGCCGATAAATTCAGAAAATATAAAATATACAAATCTACCCCTGCCGGTAAACTTCCTGAAATCAACTTTGGAAGTACAGGTACAATTGCAACTCCTATAATTAAGATAAGCGTACCTATTATCCTATAATATTTCCTATATAAGTTTAGTAAAGCACACAACTTTTCTTTATCGTTTTCTGCAATAGGTTTATACATTGAAAATACCATTGCAGAACCAACTCCTAATTCTGCCAAATTTAGTACTTGAAGAATAGAATTAAATAAACTACTTAATCCCAGAAACTCCGCTCCAAGATAATATATGATAACAGTACGCATTACAAATGGCATAAACATTTGATATATCTTCAATAACATCCCATATATGATATTTCTTGTTGCATTTTTACTCTTTTGTAACTTCATATCTTTTCCTTTTCAATTCACCTTTATTATTCTCTTTTTGCCCTATCAAATATAAACATAAGAAAATTAAATAAGTTATTGCATCCATGCTTGCTTCTGTATGAAAAAAGAATAATGAACAGAACAGTGTATATGTCGACAATTTAGAATAAATCGACTTATTTTTTTGATTCTTTCTTATTATTATAAACAATACTCCCAGCCAGAGTGCCAAAATAATAATTCCACCACGTAGCATCAAGTCCAATATTTGATTATGAGCCATCGTCCACGGATATTCATAAGCATATCCATATTGTGAAGGCAATATCGCATACTGTGTCTCGTATTTTCCATATCCCCATATAGGAGATTTTGTTATCTGGATAAGAGCCGCTCTCCATATATATATTCTACCTGTAAACGACGCATCTTTTCCGAACAACACATTCATTATCTGATCTAGCGGCTCCTGAAATATCTCCCTGACAAATATAATGAGCACAAAACACATTGCATGAAAACCAAGTACAAATTTTCCATTTACTAATGGTGTGCGCGTAATGATTTTTCTCAACGGAACAAACAACGCTATCAAAACCACTACCATTGCCGTTGTACTGCTTTCAATAAGGATTGCGTTCGCTATACATCCAATAGAAAGCATTCCCCAAACTATTAAAAAATTGGTTCTTTTTCGCCTACCTTCCAAGTTAATGTAATGATATGCCGAAAGAAGATTTGTAATAATAAAATACATAATTTTATTATTTTTCCATCCTAAAATATAACCATTCATCAAAAACGGAGCTCCTGCCGGATAAATCAGTGTAATCACAGTATCAAAAAAACACCAGATATAAAATGCCGCTAATATTGGTCCTTCCAATAAAGTCATATCTGCTCTGACATATCGATCTAACCATACCAATACAATTGCTGATTTAATAATCATTGTAATATTATTGAAAATTAACTCTCCTCCAACTGCAAGAGTAATCACTACATATACAATCAAGTACAATAAAAACAGCACTGTTACTGGTGTTATTTTTTCTATTTTTTTCGTCTTTATAATTTGGAAACAAATATCAAACAACATATATAATGTAAGTATATTATTCAATAACTTAATTATTGTATTAATACCTACAAGACTGCCTATATTGTTTCCAGCAAAAAATACAAATGTTATAAAAAACACTAAAAATTTTCTTTTCGAAACTATCATGCACTCCACCTATTATTTTAACTGTACTTTTAACTTATCCACTATTTCAGGCTTGCTATTATAGTCAAATTTTCTCGCAAACATGTAATCACACTCCATAAGTTCTTCAAAATCATCTATTCCGAATACGTATGGATTTCCACGTTTCCAATCAATTAATCTCATACAAGCATGATAATCGTTGTCGAATCTATCAGTATACAAATTGGAACAAAAAGCCGAATTAAAAACATAGGTTTGTAAAAACACTTCATCTCCACAAAAACTATACTTGAAGTGTTTTTGAATCATTTCTTTATTTCTTACAATCTCTTTTGCCAGTCCTTCAGTAATACTAAACCAATTTGCGCCCTTCTGTACTTTCCATCCTAGTTTTTTCAAACGATCAACCTTTAACATTTTTTGAATCCTTATGAAAATTCCGTTTATTTTCCTCTGCCAATTCGCACGTCCCGGGCAAAAATGATACATTGAAATCCTTTCGCGAACATTTTCATCCACAGTTTTCTCATCAAAATGAATGTACTCTTTTCCGCTATTTTTTTTAAAAAATGCGTCTATATCTTGATATGATTTGAGAGGCATATCAACACCAGATAGCAAATGATAATAGTCATAGCCCTTTCCACTATTTACAGCTGCCTCCAACAATCTAAGTTCACATTCTATTTGCGAATAATGACCCCAACGAATTTTTTTTGGTTTTATATAATATATTTTTGATTTTAAAGCGTGACTTTCCAAATCCAATTTATTAACTTTCATCTTTGCATCCAAGTGAAAATAAAAATCCACATCTACGGAATCCAAAATTTCAAGCTGTGCATATAAAATTTCCGGATTATTATGCGCAATAATCAAAAAAGCATGTCTCATTTTTTTATCCCTTTCCGACCAAATAAAACACTTGTGACATTTGAATAATGGAACATAATTTTAGCAAAATAATACGGCACTATAATTCCTAATACGGTGGTTATCAACACAATAACTACTGTATTAGGAATTACTTTTCTTAAAATGATAGGTACCAGCATAGATATATAAGGATTATGCATCAGATATATCTCAAATGAATAATCACCTATTTTTCTCAACCCAAACCTTGTTTTCGTTCCGTTACAAACTGATGATAGAAATTCTGCAATCATATAAATGCAGTAAACTCCAGACAACGCATATATTGTATTACCCAAATATGTATATGTAAATGAATTCCACATAAACAATTCTGAGAAAAAGCACAATACAAGAATACATGGAGCTACAATTTTCATATGCCACTTTTTGAAATGTGTCAACAAATTATATTTTGCAACGATTCTACCGATTAAAAAAACGGCAAAATGTAAAACAAATTTATCTAAAATGTAATTCAGACCTATATGATTTAAAATTATCGAGCCTAGCACAACAGCCCAAAATACTTTTCCATCAATTAACGCATCTTTAAATAGTCGATTAAATACAAAGAAAAAGAACAAAATATATATAAACCATAAATGTTGAACATTATAATCTTTAAACAATACTGTATTAATAACAATATCTTTCCAACTCCAAGGTTTTATGCCTGTAATACTCGGTAAATTTGTCATGAACATACTTGCCACTTTAATACCAACTGCCAAGATTAAACTCCAAAATAAATATGGTAATAATAATGCCTTAGCCTTCCCTTTTATATAAGACATTTTACTCTCTTGATAATATTTTTCCTTTTTAATTTCAAATAGATAACCCGCTATCACAAAAAATACGGCCACATCAATATGATTCAAGAAATACATTATCTTAAATTCAAAGTCTATTTCAGCTATTCGTGATATACTATGCTGTAATACAACCATAATTACAGCTAAACCACGCATAAGCTGGATTGTTGTGTTGTACTTTTTTCTTTCTTGCATATATTACCCTCTTAATCTTGACATATTCCTAAATAAAAATACTACTCCTGTTGCCTTTTTCCACTTCATTAAATATACCGGAGCCTTATATTTTAACTTATAACGCTGTATCGGGTATCTATGTATCACATCTTGAAGGGTATTATCCCCCAGAATATTTTTACACATTTTAACTTTTTCTCTATAAGTCATATCGCTCCCACACAATCGAAACATCAACTCTCTTACTTTCGTAAGGAAAAATCTTTCTACCCGAAATTCCTTAAATTCCTCTCTTTTTGCCTGCTTTGCCCATGACTGCACCTTATTATACAGTGCTACCGCTTTTTGATATTCATCTCCTTTATATCGACTGGTAAGAGAAGTCGGATTATAACGATAACAATATAATGATTCTGGTATCATCACTGCGACTTTACAACTAAGCAAATACTGCAGATTAAAACAAATATCTTCTGACAAATATTCTCTCTCAGATAAAAAACGAATCTGTTCACTTTCAATCAATTCTCTTCTATACAGATTCGTCCATACACACATGTTAATTGTAAAATCTTCTCTTACCATAGATTCCTGCCCTATCATTGGCCAAAAAATTTCTTGTTCTATTTCCTTGCCTCGATAACAGCATTCCTTATTTCGAATTTCATATCGATATAACACTTCTTTATTGTCATTTCTCTTTTGATAATTGCACATCACAATGTCTGCATCATATTTTCTTTGTGCTCTAATCCAATACTCAATCGCATGTTGTTCAAGCCAATCATCTGAATCTACAAAACAAACAAATTCCCCGGTAGCATAATCAAGCCCAGTATTTCTTGCCATACCTAGTCCCTGATTCTCTTTATGTATTACTTTTATACGCGAATCTTGCGTAGCATATTTATCACAGATTATTCCACATTGATCCGGTGAACCGTCATCAACCAAAATAAGTTCAAAATTTCCATATGTCTGGGAAAGTATTGACTCTATGCATGCTTCCAAATATCTTTCTACATTATATATTGGTACAATAATACTTACTTTCACTCATTTACCCTCTTCTCATACTTTTTATCACACACAACAACTTAAACATCAACAACATTAATATTTTACTTTTTCTAAGCAAAATTCTCTTAGTAATTTTATTTATCCTCTTGATTGGGTTTAATGATTCTAAGAGTTTCAAATAAGCATCATCTATTTCAATCACACTACAGGCCTCTATACATCTAAATTGTCCCAAATTTACACCATCTACTACATTTGACCAAACCAATGAAATACAATAATCAGACAGTCGTCCCCAATCTGCTTCAATTTTATTTCCTTTTACAAAATCTCCTAGATTCACTTGTATTTTAGTAATTGATTTCAATGCATTCATCCGGAACCTTGACAAAGAATTTTCATTTTCTGTATGCACTACATATAATGCCTTTGCCACCCCGACAACTAGCGGGTTTTCTGATAAATAGTCCAGAACAAATTTAACATCTTCTCCATTTTGCATACTTTCATCAAATAAACATTTGATATTGTCAACTCTGAAAATTCTTCCCCATGGAACATTTAAAAAGAAACCATAAAACAATTCATCAAAATTATATTGAATATTTTTAGCGCTTTCACAAATACTCTTTTCCGGAATCCGAGAATAGCTGTCACAACTATGAATTTCCGTATACCCACAAATAGCCATATCACATCTTTGCTTTTGGATAGCACGCAAAAGTTCTTTGCATAGCTCTGGTTTCATCTCATCATCCGAATCACAAAAAATGATATATTCTCCAGTAGCCTGTCGAATTCCTTCATTTCTGGCACTGGAAACGCCACCGTTTTCTTTTTCAATTAATCTAAATCGTGAATCTCTCTTCTCAAAACTTCTAACAATTTCACTTGTTGAGTCTGTTGATCCATCGTCTATAATTAATACTTCTTTGATATTCTCTATATTGATCTGCTGTCTGACACTTTCCAGACATCTGCCTATTGTTTTTTCCGCATTAAATGCCGGTATAATGATACTTATTAACATTTTCTAAATACCTTTTTCATCTTATTTATTATTCGACGTCTTAACTGAATAAATCTTTGTCCCCCAAAGTAGACTTTTCTTTCATGTTTCCACTCATCCAAAGTTCTCGGCATCTTGTCATGCTTCAAAAACCGATTTGGTACAATTTTAAACTGCTCTTCTGATAAGACAGATTGTACCCCATGCATATATCGAAGTTGAAAATGTATATATGGATATTCTGTAATCGCAAGCGTTTCTTCTTTCTTTTTCACTTGATAGATTTTTCCAGCATCCCAATAATACTGTTCTTTTTCGTAAGGTATATCTATATATGTTCTGTTTTCAGTAGAATACATTTTTCGCTGAAAACAATTTGTGTCTATATTAAAATTAACGGAAAAATCTTCTGTAAAAACCTTCTTTCCACTTTTCAGAAATAAATCATGAATATTATTTTTTCCCTTATAATCTTCATCGAACCAATATATTTGATTATCTTTGGATATTTTCGAAAACAGTTCTCCTTCGTCTAAAGTTCTAAACAATTCATTATTTTCCTGTGTGTTTCGATATAAAGTCAAATGTCCAGATGCAAAAATTTTATCATAGCCTTTTTCCATTAATGGCTCTATAAATGAATACAAATCTCCCCAAATCAAATCACAGTCACAATATCCCCAATAGTCATACTGTTTTATCTGTTCTGATAAAACATATCCATATACCGGTTTATAATCACATAGTTTGTACGGTTTTTCTAACACGATTGTTTGCCCCAATCGCTTTTCCATCAATTCTCTAAACTCAGAAAACGTTTGAGATAATACAATAACATTTCCCGGATAATCTATATTTTCTTCTGAATCACTAATTATCAAAAAATTTATGTTAGGATTCTTTGCTGCTGTTTTTAAAAATAACGGGAAAATATCAGGAAATTTTCCAAAATATGGCAAAATTAATACTGCACTTTTCACTATTTACTCCTTAATCATTCCTATTATTTTGCTTTCTTATTCAAAAGCTTTTTTATAACATTCTTCTAATTTTTCTATATGTTGCTCCAGAGAATACCCTCTTTGTACTATTTCAAAACTTGAAATACTTGCTTCTATCCTTTGATCCTCTAACAAGAGTTCAATTGCCTTCCCCATCTGCATAACATTTCCTGGTTCAAAACAGAAACCATTTTTTTCTGTATGTACGATTTTAGGAATCCCACCTACAGTTGTACTAACAATTGGCAAACCATATCCCATCGCATCCAATATAGACATCGGCATCCCTTCATTATACGATGGCAAAAAGAATACATCTGCTTCTCGCAACAACTTGTCTTTCTGATTTCCTCTCACCCATCCTGGGAATTCTACATTTTGTTCTATTCCTTTTTCTTTTATCAACTGTTTTATTGCAGTCTCATCTTGTGCAGAACCTGCTCCGGCCAAAATAAATTTAACATCTGGAATATCTTTGGCAACATCTTCAATGACCGATGGGATATCATAACATCCTTTTCGTCTGCCCAATTCACCTAAAAAAAGTACTTCATGATTACTTTGTCTTGAACAACGCTCTTTCAAAGCATCTTCATGTAAAATACTATAGTTTTCAATAACTATTATTTTTTCTTTCGGTACAATCTTTTCCAGTCGTTGTTTCCACTCTTCTGAAAGAGCAACTAATATTTTACATTTTCTATACACCTTTTTTATCTGCCGTTTCTTTTTTTCACTTGAATTGGTATAAAATTCATCAAAATCCGCACCATGAATATGATTAATAATTGGTTTCTTTGCCCAAGACGCCATATAAATAAACGGTAATTTTCTATAAAATGATGGACCAAATGAAGAATGAATATGTACCAAATCCGGTTTGTCTACAAGTAATACCTTTATAAATTTGATATATCCTTGTATCCCTTTTACTAATTTTGTAAGTTTTCCCCCGTCTTTATAGGATTCTACATATATCATTTTATAATCTTTTTCTAATCTAGACCCATAATATCCACTGATAACAGCCGCTATTCCACCTTTAACAGCTTTATCTTGAACAATCATGCAAACTTTTTTCATTCTATTTCACCTTCAGCAAACGCTTATGTTGCTCAATCTCTTCTTTTGTAAACCTGTCTCTGATTTTCTTACACGGTACTCCTGCACATATCGTATATGGTGCAACAGATTTTGTAACTACCGCACCTGCTGCAATAACTGCACCTTCTCCAACAGTAACTCCTTTTAAAATAGTTACATTTGCACCTATCCATACACCTTCCTCAATGATTACATCAGCATCATGTTCAGGAAGTTTTTCATCATCTGTCACGTCAATAATATGTTTTCCCTTTATATCCACTCTATGATCTCCGGTAATAACTGTTAATCCTGGACCAACTATAACATTATCTTCAAAAATAATCTTTGCTCGCGTTGTCCACAAAACCGCATGTGGTCCTATTTGAACATTGGAACCCATATAAATATTTTCATTTCCTCTTACGTCAATATCATAGGATAAACTTACATTTTTCCCATAACAAGCAAACGTCTCTTTTATCCCTTGCACTAAAATAATTTTATTAAATACTCTATAAATTATATTAACTGTCTTATATATAATTTTCTTAATCATCTTTTCTCCAAATATTTATAATAAAATGTAGAAATTTTAGACTCATATTCAAATTCCTTAAAAGCAATTTTTTGCCCCTCATGACTTAATACGTTTTTTTTCTCGCTATCCTTTGTCAACAATATAATTGCTTCTGCAAGTTTCTCTTTAAGCTCATTATACTTAGCAGGTTTAATTTTAATAGCTCCTCCACTTTCTGTATTTATCTTAGGTCCACCTGTATCAATACAAATAATTGGCAGACCTCGTCCCATAGCTTCCATAACTACTAAGCATCCCGAATCTCTCAAGCTACAATTAAGCAAAACATCATGTTCATCATAAAATTCTGCCATTTTATCATATCTAACTGAATCAACAAAACATATTTCGCTATTAAGGTAATCTCCTGCAATATGTTTTAACGCATTTTTCATTTCAGAATTTCCAGTCCCTAAGACTGTTAATTCTGCTTTTACACCACTTTCTAAAACCTTTACAAATGCTTCTATTCCTATCTGAAACCCTTTCCAAGAAAGCATTCTTCCTGCTATTAAAAATCGAGTTTTGGAATCATTAAAAATTTTCTTCTTATCTAAAATTGCACTTTTATTCAGACCGATTGCCTGCAAAACAACTGTCTTTTCTTGATACTTTACAGGTAACATATTTTTGCTTTCTTCTGTTACTGTTATAATTAACTCAGCATTTTTACAACATCGTTTTAGATTGAAAGATTTTTTAGCTATTAATTGTGTACATTTTCGGATATTTTCTATTATGTTTTCCTTTTTTCTAAAAGGATAATGAATAATAGAAGGAACTGTCTCCCCACCCGAAACAGGTCCATAAATAAAAGGCGGATTTAATTTATACATATACGTAGGCATCACGCAACTTACATATGTGATATGCTGCACATAATCAAATTTTTCTTTATTACATAATTTTTTAGCTATTCTAAAAGCCGCATGTTGCCAGCACATGTAATAAAAGCGCTCTAACCGCTCCCATTCTTTATACCATAACTCTACTTTTAACTTAGGTTTCACATAAATAAATCTTACTTTTTCAAACTCTATTTTATGACTGGTCAGATACTCTTCAATATACGGTTTGTTGGTAAAATTAGTCAAAATAACAAGTTCACACAATTTTGAATATTCTAAAATCCAGTTCCATCCCACTGCTGGCTCAGACCCCATATCTGGTCTGCACGCATATGCACTAATTAACAGTTTCATTTTTTCTCCAACTTTCATTTTCCTCTTATCATTGCATTCCAAATAAACTTCGTATTTGTCACCAAATACCTCTTAAACAATCTCTTCGGATCCTGCATCAACCGATACAGCCATTCCAAATTGCTCTTCTGCATCCACTCTGGTGCACGTTTAATATTCTCTGCATAGTAATCAAATCCGGCTCCGACACCAAGCATCAGTCCACCAATTTTCCCCTGATGTTCTGCCATCCATTTTTCCTGTTTCGGAGCACCAAGGCCAACCCATACGAAGTCTGGATTCACTTCATTAATCCTCTCTACAATTGCCTTGTCTTCCTCTTCTGTCATTAGACGAAATGGAGGACTATACATTCCTGCAATCTGAATCCCCGGATAATTTTCATTCAACTTTTTATAAAGAAGTTCCAGTGTTTCCTCTGTACTTCCATAAAAATAATGACGGTATCCTTTCTCCGCTGAGATTTTGAATATCTCTCCCATCAGACTCGGTCCCGTTGTTCGTTCCATGTTTTGATATCCACGTTTTCTGCCTACAGAAGAAAGTGGTCCTCCATCTGGAATGGCCATAAGTCCTCCGTTTTGAATGGAACAATAGGATGGATGTTCATAGCTTGTTACTGTCGTGTGAACATTCGACACACAGATATAATCTCCTTTTATATCATCCAGATTCTTATCCAGATACTCCAACAACCATTCCATATTGATAGCCGCTATATTAACGCCCATAATATTGCATGTAGGTATCTGCTTCTTATCCACTTTTCTCTGATAGGTACTTCTCATTTCTATCTTGTCTCCATAAACATTTTCAATCAAACTTCTTCTATACCTTCCTCACAACTTCCAGCCCCACCGTCACCTTCATCTTCCTTCCTAGAAACTCCAGTTCCAGCACAGCTGTCCGTTTATGCCGGTCGATCTTCATGACCTTCCCCTGATAGTCTTTCAGAGGTCCATCCGTTACAACCAGTTCGGATCCAACCAGATATCCTTCGGACATCTTCAGAATCCTCTCATCACCCGTGTATCTCTGAAGGAATTCTACTTCCTCCTGATACAGCGGAATTGCTCCGTCATCATCACCTAGTGTTTTTGCGAACTCCGGAATTCTTTTCAGAAGTTTCTGTAGTTCCTGCGGATGGTCACTGACAAAAAAGAGGTATCCAGGCAATAAATGAGCCAGCTGTTTTGTCGGCTGGCCATTTACTTTTCTATATTTTTCATACGTTGGGATAAAGCATTCCTCGTATGCGTCCGGATGATAATGACGGAATGTCTTACATAATTCCAGAACTCTGTCTTCCTGTCCACTTCGCACCCATACTGCATACCACATAACTTTATTCACTCAACTTTCCCTGATTTTAAGTGTGCTTCGCCATATCACAGAGAATTCATTGAATTTATCATTTCTTTCTCTGTGACTCTCTTCTTTCCCTATGACCATATACACTGGAAACGCGGCGACGCGACGATTTCTTCCTGTATAATCCTGCCTGCCGCTCATCTGATTCTGATAAACTGCAGGAAATCATTTCTGTCCATCTCAACTAGTCTTAATTTCCTGACATCCTACTTCTACCTGTAATTCTCCGTTCACTTTCCGAACATTGAATACAAGCGGATGTTCCTTTCCCCACTGGGGATCTTCCTGCTCTTTCTGATTCCATTCCTTCCATATATTAATGAAACTGTTATGGATCAGATTTTCTGCTTCCAGACGCGCCTGAACTGCTTCGTCATAATCTTCAAAAAGTCCGACATAATACCGCTTCCCTTTGAATCCGATATCCACACGGTAACGGTTGCTGTTCTTCAGATAAAAGACACCTCGGAAACCACTTTCATTGTCTCTTCGTTTTTTTCTCTTCTCCAGAACTTCCACACAGGTTCCATCAACAAGATGTCTTCTCTGTGCAATCTGCTTCTGGTTCTTGTCTTTCAAGCATCCACAGCTCCTGTTATTGCCATCCATCAATGCACCTGCAGATACATCAATCTCATTGCCGCATTCACAGACACAATGCCAGTACACAGAACCTCTATGGTCTCTGCGTTCTGTCGGATACATGGCAGTAAGTAGTCCAAACTTCTGTCCACTTAGATCTCTGGGTCTTCTTCCCATACTCATTCCTATCCTTATTCTGTTTTTGAATTTCGTAGAGTATACAACTCTACGAATTCCTTTATAGTTAATTTACGGTTTAAAAAGACTTTAATCAGTGATATCTTACTCTCATTATACGTTCAAGTCAAGGAAGAAATGTCGAAATTTGTGCATTCTTATCAATAATACGCGAAAATTTAATCGTTTTCATCACACAGCACTGCTTATTTTTTGTGATTATTGACTTATTTACCGTCAAAAAAATGGTCAAAATGGAGGAGAAAAATATGCCACGAAGAGGAGAAAATATTTACAAAAGGAAGGACGGTCGCTGGGAAGCCAGATACATTTATTCATTCAAAGAAGATGGTAGTCCCAGATACCGTTCTATCTATGCAGCAGATTATTTAACTGTTAAGAAAAAGCAAAATGATGCAAAAAGAAAAATGGATCCACGTCTTTTTCAAAGTGTCCGTATGAAGAAGAACATTTCCTTTTATGGACTGCTCTGGCTGGAACGGCTGAAGCCTTCCAGCAAGGAATCTACTTATGTAAGGTACCATTATCTTTTCAGCCACTATATCAGTCCTATGATTGGTGATCGCCTTGTCTATACGTTCAGTAATAAAGATTGTGAAGTATTTCTGAACAGATTATTGGTTTCAGGGAAAAGTGATGGTTCCGGATTGGCTCCGAAAACAGTTACCGATATCCGTTCTGTTGTCAAATTGATTTTAAAAACTGCTGAAAAGGAAGGGGAACTGTCTCTTTGTAATCCGGAACTTTGTCTTGTTAAGCCTGTCAGAAAACCGCTTCGGATTCTCTCTTTAAAGGAACAGCAGGCCTTGCAGGACTACTTATTAGGGAATCTGACACATAAAAGCATCGGAACGCTGATTGCACTATATACAGGAGTACGTCTTGGGGAACTTTGTGCAATGCAATGGAAGGATATTCATTTTCAGGAACAATATCTGGAGATATCTAAGACTTTACACAGAGTTAAGGATCACACAGATGATTCAGAACATAATACGAAAATCATTATCACGCCACCCAAAACAGAAAGCTCCATCCGTAATATTCCGATTCCAGATTTCCTGTTTGAGATCTTGCAGCAATACGCCCAATCTCATACGATAGATCCCGAAGCATATATCCTCACCGGAAAGAAGATGAGTTTTCGTGAGCCGCGGTCGATCGAATATTATTTCAAAAAAACTTTGAAAAAATGTCAGATTGAACCACTTCATTTTCATTGTCTGCGACATACTTTTGCAACCCGTTGCGTAGAACTTGGATTCGATATGAAGACATTAAGTGAGATCTTAGGACACTCCAATATTAACACAACTCTAAACCGGTATGTGCATCCTTCTATGGAGCAGAAACAGCAAAACATGGATAAGCTAAACGCTGTATTTACCGTCAAATAATTGGTCATATCTTTTAAAAATCCCATAAATTCAACTTAATTTCATTTTTTTCGTAGAGTTGTATACTCTACGAAATTTATAACTGTTCAGAGCCAAGCAAAATTTCAAAAAACTGGTTTAAAATGCATAGCATTTTGGAGGTTGGCTCTGGCCAGTTACCATTTTCCCTTATACATAGAAAGAGCCTTAATATCTTCCGCAATACCACTGTATCGTTCAGATATTAAAGCTCTTTTTATTTCTTTTATTTTTCTTTTCTTATACCACAGCTTCTATGATCGTCTTAGAATCCACTTCTACCTGCTGCACTCCGATTTCTTTCTTCTGATTTTTCTTGTCTTGTTCTGTAAAAAATACATTTTATCATCCACTCTCCGCCCTGCCCTCCTTGAATTTTCTCCTGAAAAATGGTATAACGTTAAATGTATAATGATTAATCTGTTAATTCTAATTAATCAATTCGCGTTACTGTCTGATTTCTTAAGACGGTTAAAAATTAATTCACACTGAGGAGAAGAAAATGACGAACATCGAAATGTTAGAAAACACACTCCCGATTGCACCTCTGAAACTGATTGCTATGGAGAGCTGCAAACCTCTGGGACAGAAGGTAAATGATTATATTGTTTCCTTCCGTGAGAACACGATCAACGAAGTAACAGAATCCCCACTTTACAGAAACTATAAGGCCAACAATTACCAGGTAGACTGTAGTTGTCCGAGATTCGGTTCCGGTGAAGCTAAGGGTATCCTGAAAGAGACAATCCGTGGTACTGACCTTTTTATCATGACTGATGTATGCAACTACAGCCTGACTTACACAGTAAACGGACATCTTAATCATATGTCTCCAGATGACCATTATCAGGATCTGAAGAGAATTATCGCTGCTGCAACAGGTAAGGCTCGCCGTATCAATGTTATCATGCCTTTCCTTTACGAAAGCAGACAGCACAAGCGTACAAGAAGAGAGTCTCTGGACTGTGCTCTTGCACTGGAAGAACTGGACGCAATGGGCGTTTCCAACATCATTACATTTGATGCTCATGACCCACGTGTACAGAATGCAATTCCACTTAGTGGATTTGACAGCTTTAACCCACAGTATCAGTTCTTAAAAGCACTGTTCCGTGAAGTACCAGATCTGAAAGCTGACAAAGAACACCTGATGATCATCAGCCCGGATGAAGGAGCTATGCACCGTGCAGTATACTTCTCTAACGTACTTGGTGTTGATATGGGTATGTTCTACAAACGTCGTGACTACTCTACAGTTATAAACGGAAAGAACCCGATCGTTGCCCATGAGTTCCTTGGTGATGATGTGACAGGAAAAGATGTTCTTATCGTTGACGATATGATCTCTTCCGGAGAAAGTATGCTTGATGTTGCAAAACAGCTGAAAGAGCGTAAGGCCGGACGTGTCTTTGTATGTACAACATTCGGACTGTTCACAGACGGATTTGATAAATTCGATGAGTATTACAATAAGGGATATATCAGTAAAGTCATTACAACAAACCTTACATATCTCCCACCGGAACTTTATGAGAAACCTTACTTTGTAAAAGCTGATATGAGTAAATTTATCGCACTGATCATTGATTCCCTGAACCATGATGTGCCGATCAGCTCTGTTATCAGCCCGACAGATAAGATTCATGCTCTTCTTGAGAAGCGTGAAAAAGGACTTCTGTAAAAATCTATAAAAATACCTGCAAGATGTCAAAATTGATATCTGCAGGTATTTTTTTTAATATTTAAATTATTTTATTTCATCTCCGCAACACGGTCCTGAATTGTCTTATTGAAATTCTCAATCTGTCTGGAATAAGGCTCATTCATGAACTTGCTGTTCAGCATGAAGTCTGCTGTTGCAAGGTTGTTCGCAACCGGAATATCATATACTACTGCAATTCTAAGAAGTGCCTTAACGTCCGGGTCATGTGGCTGTGCCTCTAACGGATCCCACAGGAAGATCATGAAATCAATCTGTCCTTCTACAATCTTCGCACCGATCTGCTGGTCTCCACCAAGTGGACCACTGCAGTATCCTTTTACCGGAAGTCCTGTTTTCTCTGCGATCAGACGGGCTGTTGTTCCTGTTCCGCAGAGGAAATGTCCCTGTAATACTTCTTTATTTCTATCACACCATTCAATCAGTTCTTTCTTCTTTCCATCATGGGCTACGAGTGCAATGTGTTTTGCTTTTCCAATTTCCATTGTTACAAAATTATCTGTAAGCATTTTCGTGTCCTCCTTCAAGTCTTCCTGTTGTTGATTTTTATCTTCTTCAACAGTTTTTTCTCTGATGTCTATTATATTTTCTTTTCCCTGTTACTTCAACCTGTTTTGTTGATTCTTAACAGAATTTTTACGGTTACCATTCACAAATTTTTACTCTTCCGTATTTCGATGTTCTTCATCATAGAATTTCATCAACGCCTGTGTTCCGAGATCTCCGTATCCTTCCTGCTCAAGTTCTTCGTAATTGGCAAGAACCATACTGAGTACATCAAGGGAAAGTCCTTTTCTGTTCGCTTCGATCAGTGCAAGCTTCATATCTTTGATGAAGTGTTTCATAAAGAATCCCGGTGCATAATCATCTTTTAAGATCTTTGGTCCGAATGTGTCAAGCTGCTTGCTTCCTGCTGCCCCTGTCGCAACGGACTTCATGAATACTTCCGGATCCAGTCCCTGTTCTTTTGCATAAGTAAGTGCCTCGCACACACCGGACAGTGTTCCGGCGATCATGATCTGGTTCGCCAGCTTGCAGTGCTGTCCGCATCCAGCCTTACCCTGATAATTAATGTTTGTTCCCATTGCCTCAAAGAGTGGCATACAGGCTTCGTAATCTTCCTTTTCTCCACCAACGAGAATGGATAATGTTCCGGCTTTCGCTCCTGTATCTCCGCCTGTGACAGGTGCATCCATCACATGGAAGCCTCGCTTTGTGCCTTCCGCGTAGATCTTCTCAGCAATCTGCGGACTTGTTGTTGTCATATCGATCAGATAAGCGCCTTCCTTTGCACTGTCTAAGATATTCCCCTCATCAAAATATACTTCTTCTACATCCTGTGGGAAACCGACAATTGTGATAACTGCATCACAATCCTGTACGCAATCCTTGATCGACTCATGGAACTGTGCTCCTTCGCCGATCACATCTTCTACTTTACTCTTTGTTCTTGCATAGATATGTAATTCAAATCCGGCTTTCATAAGATTTCTGACCATGGATTTTCCCATGATTCCTACACCGATAAAACCTATTTTATTCATCTGCTTTATTCCTCCTGTCTAAGATAGCTCCCATGTTATCACACAGGAGCCATTCTTATCATTTTCTATTTTCAATTATCTTTCTTCTTTTGTCACAACTTCGCCCTGTTTTTTGTAAATGCTGTTTGCCGGAACGAATCCACGTACAGAAGAAAGTGGATAGATGTTGCTGTGATTTCCAACAACTGTTCCCGGATTCAGAACACTTCCGCATCCTACTTCTACTTCATCTCCAAGCATTGCGCCGAACTTCTTCATGCCTGTCTCAATCTTCTCTTCTCCGGCTTTTACCACAACAAGCTTCTTATCTGATTTTACGTTAGATGTAATTGATCCGGCTCCCATATGAGATTTGTATCCAAGAACAGAATCACCTACATAATTGTAGTGCGGAACCTGAACTTTATTAAAGAGGATCACGTTCTTAAGCTCTGTAGAGTTTCCTACAACAGCCCCTTCTCCTACAATCGCATTTCCACGGATAAATGCACAGTGACGAACCTCTGCATCCTTTCCGATGATTGCCGGTCCATTGATAAATGCAGTCGGAGCAACCTTTGCAGATTTCGCTACCCATACATTTTCTCCGCGTTTCTCATATTCATCCTCACTCAATGTAGCTCCAAGTTCAAGGATGAAGCTACTGATCTTCGGAAGTACTTCCCACGGATAAGTAACTCCGTTGAAGATATCTTTTGCGATTGTCTGGTCTAATGAATAATTTTCTTTTACTGTTAATGCTTCTAACATGATAATTCCTTTCTGCCGGCTAGAACCGACTTACATTTATGTCTTATTATTGTGTCATTTACTTCTGCTGCCTGTTTTTGTTCTACCTGTCGTTTTATTACTATTTACAGACGGATAAAACCCAGCGGCTTTTTCATAGCAGGCTCTAAGCTGATATTGATTGTTCAGTCCTTTCACCCCAACGGTTCTGCTGGTGATGAAATGATCGAGTTTTCTCATATATTCATCTGATGTGATGGAACCTTCTGCCACATAGTTCAGTCCCTTCTCCCAGCTTGCTGTAAGTTCCGGGTTCAGGAGTGACCGGATGGAATGGTCTACAACATCATAGATCATCTCTCCCTGCAGCGTCGGTGTGATCACCTGTGTCTTCTTGTTCAATGCGAGATACTTGATATTCACAAGCTTTTTCAGAATCTCTGCTCTTGTCGCACTTGTTCCGATTCCGCTTCCTTTGATCTGGGCACGAAGTTCTTCGTCCTCGATCAGCTGTCCTGCATTCTCCATTGCCAGGATCATGGAACCGGAATTGTAACGCTTCGGAGGTGATGTCTCTCCTTCTTTGATATCCAATGCTCTGACCTGAAGGACTGCACCCTTCTTTAATGACTTGATCACTTCGAACAATCCGGTGTCCAGGCTTTGATCGGAAGAATCAGATCCTGCTTCGTCATTTGTATCATTGTTATTGTTCTCACTGTTTCCATTCCCGCTATCTTTTGCGGATGACTGAGTAGTTTTCTTCTTCGGAATGCCCGCCACTTTCAGATACCCTTCCTCTGCAAGTACTTTGAAGCTTGAGAAGAAACTTTCTTCTTTGATCTTCGTCACAATAGCAACCTTCTGGTAAACTGCCGGCGGGTAGAAGATACTCAGGAATCTTCGCACGATCAGATCGTACACGCCTTTTGCAGTAGAGGATACGGTATTTAGTGCATTCAACCCTTGTCCTGTAGGAATGATTGCATAATGGTCTGTGATCTGCTTGTCATTCACATAGCGTGTCTTGGCAAGTGTCTTATAGCTTCCGAAATTCAGGATATCCTGCATATACGGTGCCGCCATCGGATATTTTGACAGCCCGTTCAGATTTCTTGTGATTTCCTTTGCCACTGCGGTAGACAGAACACGGGCATCTGTTCTTGGATAAGTCACAAGTTTTTTCTCATACAGCTCCTGCACGATTCGCAGTGTCTCATCCGGACTGATCTTAAATCTCTTAGAACAGTCGTTCTGAAGCTCCGCCAGGTTGTATAAAAGAGGCGGATTCTTCTTTTCTTTCTTTTTCTCAATCGACTCGATCCTGCAGTTCAATCCTGCCTGTCCCTGTATTCCTGCTACATTTACAGACTCGTCATCCGGTGTCTGCAGGTATTGAATCAATTCTTCTGCTTTCTTGCGCTCCTTGAATCCATTTTCCTTATAAAGGTCATAGGACTCAAAATAGCGGGAGCCTTTCACTGCTCTCCACTCACCCTCGAACGTATGTCCCTGTGCATCGATCGTGCTAAGTACGCGGTAAAACGGTGTCTTGACGAAATCACGGATCTCGCGTTCTCTGCGCACAACCATGCCAAGAACACACGTCATAACACGTCCTACAGATACAACGGAATACTTCGTTTGCAGAAAATTTGAAATACTGTTGCCATATTTCAAGGTCAGCAGACGGGAAAAGTTGATTCCCATCAGATAATCTTCTTTGGCGCGCAGGTATGCAGATGCTCCGAGGTTATCATACTCTGACAGATCTTTGGCTTCACGGATTCCTCGTAAGATTTCTTCTTCTGTCTGGGAATCGATCCACACTCTCCGTCGCTTTTTTCCCTCAACGTGTGCTTCCTGTTCTACGAGACGATAGATATATTCTCCCTCACGCCCGGAGTCGGTACAGACATAGATCGTATCGACATCTTCCCGGTTCAGGATCCCACTGACGATCTGAAACTGCTTTGCCACTGACGGAATGACTTCGTATTTGAATTCTTCCGGGATAAATGGCAGTGTCTGCAAGTTCCATCTCTTAAGTGCCGGATCATATTCCTCCGGATAACTCATCGTCACCAGATGACCTACGCACCAGGTGACAATGGCTTCGTCTGACTCAAGATATCCGTCCCGTCTTTTCGTATTTAGTTTCAATGCTTTTGCGAATTCCTGGGCAACGCTCGGTTTCTCCGCAATGTATACTGATTTTCCCATAAATTAATTATTTATCTTCCATTCAATTATTTTACACGAAATCTGTAGGCAGTACGAGTATCATATTTCTCGCCTTTCTTACAGATCGGTCCCGGGAAGTTTTCATGGTGGATTGCATCCGGATAGTACTGTGTCTCCAGACAGATGGCATCTCTCATCTCATAAACCGCTCCGTCTCTTCCTTTCACTCCGTCAAGGAAGTTCGCAGTATAGATCTGCACTCCTGGAAGGTCTGTCAGTACACTCATATGGATTCCACTTTCATCCCCAGCCACTTCTGCTACTTTATCAAATTCGCCTTCATTTTTCAATACCCAGTTGTGGTCGTATCCATTTCCGAATACCAGCGGTTCATAGTCTACTCCAATGTCTTTTCCGATTGTCTTATCTGTTCTGAAATCCATCGGAGTTCCTTCCACACTGCGGATCTCACCTGTCGGAATGGATGCTGCGTCTGCCGGTGTAAATGCATCCGCATTCAGCCATAATGTATGATTCAGAACGTCTCCGCTCTTATGTCCGTTCAGGTTAAAGTAACTGTGATTTGTCATATTGATGATCGTATCCTGATCCGGTTCTGCTTCGTAGTGGATCATCAAAGTATTCTCTTCATCCAGGGAATACGTCACTTTCATAACAAGTGCTCCCGGATATCCCTGATCTCCATCCGGGCTGTCCATCTCAAATGTTACATGGGTATCATCTGCGTCCGCAACCTTCCACATTCTTCCGTGATAGAAATCAAGTCCGCTGTGCAAGTTGTTCTCTCCGTCATTCTTTGTCAAGTGATATTCTGTTCCATTAATCTCGATCACTGCCCCACCGATACGGTTTGCGTTACGTCCAACAGATGCTCCGAATGCATTTCCAAGTCCGGTTTCATATCCGGTTGCATCATCATATCCAAGTGTCACTTCTACCGGATTGTTATCTTTATCCGGAACAAGTACGCTTGTCAGTGTTGCTCCGAAGTCAGATACGCTGATCTGCATTCCTGCTTCATTTTCCAGTGTATATACGGTAGCCAATTCCCCTTTCGATGTCTTTCCAAAGTCTTTTTTCTGTAACGGTTTCATCTTTCTCTGCTCCTCCATCTCTCGTCCTTCTATTGTTTTTTTCTGAAAATCTTCAGTACGGTTGTTAATAATCCTTCTTTTTTCTTCTTCGGTGCAGCGGCTGCAGCCGGACGTTTTGCCTGTGATGCTTCTCTCATAAAGGTCTCCTGTGCATTCACAAGACTTGCTCCGTCTTCCACCGGTTTCTTCACATATGTTCCGTCACTTGTCATCGCGCGGGCTTTCACATTGTCAGAAAGCATTACATGAAGCTGATGGAACAAGCGTTTCCGGATCTCTACATCATAGACCGGGCACGCGACTTCTACACGCTTCTCTGTATTTCTCGTCATCATATCTGCAGAACCGATATACATCTTGGCATCTGCTCCTTTTCCGAAGACGAAAAGTCTTGGATGCTCCAGATATCTTCCGACGATACTTGTCACACGCAGATTCTCTGTCTTTCCCTTGATTCCCGGGAGGATACAGCAGATCCCACGCACAATCAGATCTATCTTCACCCCTGCCTGAGATGCTTCTGTTACTTTGCGAATGAAATCCATGTCCGTAACAGAGTTCATTTTCATAATGATTCTTCCGTTCTCACCTTTTGCAATTTCTTCATCCATCAAGGCAAGTACTTTCTGTTTCAGGCTTGTCGGTGAAACAATCAGATGCTTGTAAACTCCATTCAGATTACTGATCGACATATTCTGGAAAAAGACTGCTGCGTCTTCACCAATCTCTTGTCTGCTTGTCATCAGCGAGTAATCGGTATACATCTTCGCTGTCTTTTCGTTATAATTTCCGGTTCCAATCTGTGTAATGTAATGAATTCCGGTACGGTTTCTGTATGTGATCAGGCAGATCTTGGAGTGTACCTTATAACCCTCGAATCCGTACAGGACACGGCATCCGGCCTCTTCCAGACGCTCGGACCAGTCAATGTTGTTCTGCTCATCAAAACGTGCTCTCAGCTCGATCAGGACCGTAACCTCTTTTCCATTCTCAGCCGCTGCGCAGAGATATTCTACAAGTCGTGCTTTCTTCGCCAGACGGTAGATTGTGATTTTGATCGTCAGAACTTCCGGGTCTGTTGATGCTTCTTTGATCAGCTGAAGGAACGGTTCCATGCTTTCGTATGGATAGCAAAGGAGTACGTCTTTCTTCTTTATCTGCGGAATCACCTTACCCTCTGCAAGCATGGAAGACGGTTGCGGAGAAAATGGTACATCCACGAGCGTTTTTTTCTTCGAATCCGGAAGTTTATCAGCGATTGCAAAGATAAAGTCCAGCTTCATCGGCATCTTTGTTCGGAAAATGCATTCCGGACGGATATTGAATTTCTCACAGAAATATTTCTCCATCTCTTTACTCAGAGAATTGGCTGCCTCAAGACGGACAACGGCCATCCTTCTTCTCTTATGAAGTGTCTCCTGCATCACATGACGGAAATCTCCGCTGTCTGCATAAGCTTCATCATCCGGTGATACATCTGCATTTCTCGTTACACGGATATAGTTCTTGTCTGAGATCTGATACTGGTCAAAAACAAGATCAATAAATTCCAGGATAATCTTTTCCATACGGATATAACGGATGTCATACCCCGGAAGATAGAGAATATTAGAAATATATTGTGGTACCGGGATGATTCCGAGCATCGTCTTGTCTCCCTGCTTCAGATTCGCAACCACATACAGTTCTTTACTTAACAGATGTGGGAACGGATGGTTCGCATCTACGATCTGTGGGGAAAGCACCGGCATTACTTCTTCTTTGAAATATTTCTTTACAAACTTCTTCTCCTGCTGTTCCAGTTCCTTGAAGTCAAGACCGCAGACACCATACGGACTTAACTGTTTCTTGATCTCTGCATATGTCTTATCACGTTCCTTGTAAAGTGGGGAAACAGCTCGATAAATTGCATCTAACTGCTGTTTTGCTGTCATACCGGATCGCTGATCGATCTTTTTGTTGTCTGCTGATGCCATATCATACAGACTTCCTACACGGATCATAAAAAACTCGTCTAAGTTACTTGTGAAAATAGCTACGAATTTCATACGTTCCATTAAAGGAACTGTCTCGTCCCGTGCTTCTTCGAGAACGCGCTGATTGAACCGAAGCCACGATAATTCACGGTTCTGAGTTTCTTCTAAAATCTCTCTCATATAACTCAACTCCCTTTTCTCTCTTCTTTTAACAAGTCGATTTATTTTTTATTACTGTTCAAGATACTTCAGCATTTCTTCTGTCTTTCGCTCCATCAGATGATATCCATGCTCATAAAATGCATGCAGGACATCCGGATGCTGTTCGAGCCGTGATACTGGTTTTACATGTGGACGAAGGACATAGATCTCTCCACGCTTCTCAAGCTGGTCCAGATAATTCATCGTCTTATTATAGATAAAACTTCTTCTGAAGATTGTCCGGACTGCATTCGGATAGGACTTATATGCCTGTCTGTAAAGCTTCTGCACTGCCGGTGAGATCACTTTCTTACGATAGCCCTGATTTCTCGTCAGGATCACTATGATCTTCTCATTCCCAAGCTTCTGTGCACGACGGATCGGAACAGAATCTGCAAGTCCGCCATCCAGATACGGGACACCGTCAATATTCACCATCGGAGTTACAAGCGGCATACTGCTTGATGCACGACAGATCTTCATCAATCGATCAGGATCTTCTGTTTCCGTCATATATTCTGCATTTCCAGTCAGACAGTTTGTCGTTACCATCTCACAGTGCATCTCTGACTGAAAATATGTATCAAAATCAAATGGGATCAGTTCATTCGGATATTTATCAAAAATCAAATCCATATTCATCAGACTTTTCTCCCTGATCGTATCTTTCACTCCATTAATATACTTCATATCTTTTGTATTCGGAATCATACAGTCTCTTGTACGTCCCGGCTGTCTGGAAACATAATCTACTGCATTACATGCGCCGGCAGACACACCGATCACATCTGAAAAATAAATATCCTGTTCCATAAGGTAATCCAGAGCACCAGAAGTAAATATGCCTCTTGTTGCTCCACCTTCCAGTACGATTGTTGCTTTCTTAAGTGCCATGGCTTCTCCTCTTTTCTACTGCTATTTATATTGTGAGATTCTTAGTAACATTATAACTTTTTACAATGGAAAGAACAAGGATTAGTTCTTATAGATTTTCACACAGTTTGCCCTGTTTTTTCGTATGCATTTTTCTATTTCAGTACTTGTCAGCACCCTTTCTTCTATGTTAATATATGGATTGGTATGTTCTTATTCACACGTATTTGAAAAAGGACAATTATAACAACGTAATCACAATTCTAATTTATTTACAAGGAGACTTTCAAATGATTAGTGCAAATAACGTAACCCTTCGCGTCGGGAAAAAGGCGCTGTTCGAAGATGTTAACATCAAATTCACAGAGGGGAACTGCTACGGAATGATCGGTGCGAATGGTGCCGGTAAATCTACATTTCTTAAGATTCTTTCCGGACAGCTTGAGCCGACATCCGGTGATGTAGTTATCTCCCCGGGCGAGAGACTTTCTTTCCTTCAGCAGGATCATTTTAAATACGACGAATTCCCTGTTCTTGATACAGTTATCATGGGAAATGCACGTCTGTATGAAATCATGAAAGAGAAAGAAGAAATTTACGCAAAAGAAGATTTCACAGATGAAGACGGAATCAAAGCAAGTGAGCTGGAAGCTGAGTTCGCTACAATGGATGGATGGGAAGCAGAATCTGATGCTGCCAACCTTCTGAACGGACTTGGTATCGAGACAGAGCTTCATTATAAACTGATGAAAGACCTGACAGGTTCTGAGAAGGTTAAGGTTCTTCTTGCACAGGCACTGTTCGGAAACCCGGATATCTTGCTTCTTGACGAGCCTACCAACCACTTGGATCTTGATGCGATCGCATGGCTGGAAGAATTCCTGATCAACTTTGACAACACTGTTATCGTTGTATCCCATGACCGTTACTTCCTGAACAAGGTATGTACACAGATTGCCGATATCGATTACGGCAAGATCCAGCTTTACGCAGGAAACTACGACTTCTGGTACGAGTCAAGCCAGCTGCTGATCCGTCAGATGAAAGAGGCCAACAAGAAAAAAGAAGAAAAGATCAAAGAGCTGCAGGAATTTATTTCTCGATTCAGTGCGAACGCTTCCAAGTCTAAACAGGCTACTTCCAGAAAGCGTGCCCTGGAGAAAATCCAGCTTGATGAGATCAGACCTTCCAGCCGTAAATATCCTTACATCGACTTCCGTCCGAACCGTGAGATTGGTAATGAAGTTCTCACTGTAGAAGGACTTTCCAAGACAATTGACGGCGAGAAGATTCTTGATAATCTTACATTCACACTTGGCCGTGAGGATAAAGTTGCTTTTGTTGGTGGAAATGAGTTTGCTAAGACAATCCTCTTCAAGATCCTGATCGGCGAGATGGAACCGGATGAGGGAACATATAAATGGGGAGTTACAACTTCTCAGGCTTACTTCCCGAAGGATTTCGGCGGAGAATTCGACAATGACTACAATATCACAGAGTGGCTGACACAGTACTCTGAGGAAAAGGATGTAACTTATGTTCGTGGATTCCTTGGAAGAATGCTCTTCTCCGGTGAAGACGGAGTGAAGAAAGTTGCTGTACTTTCCGGTGGTGAGAAGGTTCGCTGCCTGCTCTCCAAGATGATGATCTCAGGAGCAAATGTACTGCTTCTTGATGAGCCAACAAACCACCTGGATATGGAGTCTATCACAGCACTCAACAATGGTCTGATCAAGTTCCCTGGAGTACTTCTCTTTACTTCCAGAGACCACCAGATCTTACAGACAACAGCGAACCGTATCATGGAGATTGTTCCGGGCGGTAAGCTGATCGATAAGATCACAACTTACGATGAATATCTTGAGAGCGATGAGATGGCAAGAAAGAGACAGACTTACTCTGTACAGACAGATGATGAGGATTAAGATATAATTAAGAGCCAGAACAGACACCGTGTGTTGTGCCTGTCCTGGCTCTTTCTAATATTTATCAATTATTTATTCCATGGTGCGCTGCCACACTATCAACGGTCAGTCCTTTGAATGTGTATCCCTGACTTCTATAGTAATCAATAATCTGTGGCAATGCCTGTACGGTTGTATCTTTTGCATCTGTATCATGCATCAGAATATCAACATGATTTGCCGTGCAGGATGTTGCGTTGGAAACCAGCTTTTCTACCGGCACATTATTTCCGCTTGCGTCAGTAGAATCACAGTTCCAGTCAAAATACTGATATCCTTTGTCTCTCACTGCTTTCGTAAGTGTTGTCATCAATCCTTTGACATATTTTGCACTGACGGTGTTGCTGGATCCTCCCGGGAAACGAATGATCATGGATTTTGTTCCTGTGATACTCTCTACCAGATCCGATACTTTCTGCAGATCTGCGAAGTATGCATCTTCAGATGCGTAAACTGTTGCATAATCGTGTGTATAGGTATGAAGTCCGATCGAATGTCCTTCGGAAAAGGCTCTTTTTATCATATCATCATGTTCCTGATTATTTCCTGTGACGAAGAAGGTTGCCTTCGCATTTTTCTCTTTCAGGATATCAAGAATCTCTCCGGTATTCTCTGACGGACCATCATCAAAAGTCAGATAAACAACTTTCTCATTCCAATCCGGATTCTCTTTCACTTTGATCTTTCGCTCAATCTTTGTCTCATTTCCGGAACGGTCTTTTGCAAGATAGGTGACAATATAGGTTCCCGGTGTCGCAAAATCCACTTTGTCAGCACCCTGTACTTCCAATGTTGGCTCTGGATCCATATCATCCTTTATCGTAACCCCTTCATTCAAGTCCATCGTATCGCCCTGTGCAAGTTCTTTATCGTCTGCTCCTTCAATAGTCGGTCCTGTTGTATCCTCTTCCAGATTCAGTGTTGATTTACCTTCTGTTTTATGACCGTCACTATCTGTTGCAGCAACAGTTACTCCGTATTTTCCTTTCTTCTCCCAGGAATCCTGTCCGACAAATTCAAGTGTGACATCTGATGCATCTTTTACTGATTCTACAAAATCTTCCGGCTTGATATCTTTCGGAAGTTCTGTTGTATAACTGTCTTTCATTTTAAGCTCAGGTGCTTTTGTATCCTTAACTTCGACTTCAGCTTTTACTTTTTGTTTACCATAGACATAGTAAACCGTATATTTTCCTTCTTTATTCGTATCTACTTTCCCTTCTGTCTTCACATCTTTCGCTTTTCCACCAACAACGAAACGGATGTTGGACATCAGATCCATACCTTCTTTCTTTTCCTGCGCGATCACTTTACTCCGTAATACAATCGGATTCATTTTAAAATAAGTAAATGTTGAAACTGCCGGAACTAATACAACGAGCAGAATCAATACGATTGCAATTCTCCTTCGTCTCTTGAGGCGTCGAATGCGTAGTTCATTCCTCTTGCGCCTCTCCCACTCTCTTCTAATGGAATCTGTGTTTTTTCCCATCGCGCTATAGTGTTCATAAAACGCTTGTTCTTTCTTGCGTTCTTTTTCTTCTTTTGTTTCTTTAGACCACATGCTTATCCCTTTTTTCTTTTCTATTCTTAAAATCAGGGGACAATCAAAATTGTCCCCTGACTTTTTCTTCCATATTAATCATAGCATTCCTTTTTTGCAGAAACAAGGGAACTTTGACAATCCTAATGATTTATTAAGAATCTTACAGATTGTTCTTTAGATTTCTTCATCTTTCCAGTGTTTCAGACGCTTTACTGCATCTGGATTCTGTTTCTCAAGTCTTCGCTCCAGCCGCTCTCTTCGCTCTTCAATATGCTCAACAATCTCTGGATGCTCTTTCAGAAGACGATCTCTAAGTTTTCTTCTTCTACGCTCGATTAATTCAATGACGAGTTTTTTGTTTTCTTTTACATCACTTGGAAGATCATCTAAGTGAAGCTCCATTCTGCGGAGCAACTCATCTTCATCAAGTGCTCCAAGTGAATTCCAAAATTCCAGTTTTTCTTTGATTCCTTCTTCGGAAAGTTTCTCGAGATCTGTAATCTCATGGATCTGCTTCACAATAGAAAGCACTCGTTTCTCAATTTCTTTGACTGCATCATCACCAAATGCCCATGCAAACTCTTCCAGTGTATTTTCTTCTTCTGCAGGAAGGGAAAAATATTCTCTTCGCTTAAGTTTTTCGAGATCTTCTTCTGGAATATCCAAAGGGCAAGGCTGCTCAATTCCTGCATCATGAAGTGCCGCAAGAATTGTTCTTCGCACAGCACCTTCTTTTATCAGATGTCCGATTCCAAGCTTTCTCATCTGATCGTTAACTTCTCTGGAATGTTCTGTGATATAGAACTTAATTCCACGTTTTTTCAGACTTGCTGCAAGCATTTCGAGTGCATCTGCCGCTGTAATATCCAGGCTGTTGATTGCTGATGCGTCCAGAATTACGA
>ERZ857745.725-NODE-725-length-46576-cov-4.099224_pt1 | contig 46576 bp, 40 predicted proteins | sample MGYA00519699_ERZ857745 | MGnify/ENA primary metagenome ERZ857745 (study PRJEB31778, sample SAMEA3449357) | human gut metagenome | biome: human gut; feature: human-associated habitat; material: faeces | place: United Kingdom | collected 2010/2012 ... | reverse complement strand
TTGATAATCAAATATAACAGTTATTAAATTTCCTAAAATATGTGAAATATCAACTTTAAATTTAACAACTACCTTCTTGTATCCGCTGTATTTACCGTAAACATTCTTGTCGTCTACTTTCTTGCCTGCAGCAACCTTTACATAGTAAGTGCCCTTTTTAAGCTTTAATGTGTATGAAGTCTTAGTTGTATATTTTACTGTTGCTTTTGTGAATTTCTTGCTCTTTGAGTAAGCAACCTTGTACTTTTCTGCTCCTGCAGTCTTGCTGTATTTAACTGTAGCCTTAGCTTTCGATCCCTTAACTGTCAGGTTCTTAACCTTTAAAGCCTTAGCAGCTGCTGTGTCCATAGCAGTCTTATCAACTGTTACAGCTATACCGGAAATTCCCTGCGCAAGTCTTTTGCCTGCATTATCGTCTGCTGCTAATGAGCCTGCAATTACGTTATATGATGTATCTGCTGATGTTGTTGCTGCCAGATAATCTGCAATAGTCTGTTCTGCTGCAACTGTTCCTTTTGCTGCTGTTACTGAAACTGCAAGAGGCTGCTCTGTCGGCGCACCCGTAAATGCTGCATCTGAACCCTTAGTTTCTCCGTAAAGATAAGCAGGACCGGCAAGGTATGCTTTGTACTCACTCTTAGTATATGTGGAAACAGCTCCATCTTTTACTTGTGTTGCATACAGCGCTGTAACAAAATCCTTGTTAATGCCTGCATCTGCAAGAAGCGTTTCTACTGTTACATACTGGTTTGAAGTAATACCATTCCATACATCTCCCTTGTAATAGAACCCGCCGATTGAACCTGTTTCTGCAAGTGCTGCAAACTGCTCTGCCGTGTACTCTTTTTCTGCAGTAAGAGTTCCGTCTTCACCCTGAAGATATACTGTAAATGCCGTAGTTGCTGCTATATCGTCTGCACTTGCAGTTACTGTCATTCCTGCAAATACTGTCATAACCATTGCAACTGAAACGATTAATGATAATATTTTCTTTTTCATATTCTTCCTCCAAAAATAAATTTATAGCTGTCTATATTTTATCCGTTTATTGTTTTAATTTCCGTTGCCTTGCCAACACTTTTCGATTTAAAACAAAATAGTTTCGCCTAAAAAGCCATATTATATACAAAAGACCCTGCCAAGATAATTCCAAGCAGGGTTCCATATATCATAATTCTCTTTAAGTATTTTCTCTTTCTGCCAGCCTGCCGCTGCATATCAGTACGGCAAGTATTATGCAGTATGTAAGCGCTCCGGTATTTCCGGCTATAATATCGGTTACCGTATCGACCATTCCTCTCTGCATTTCACCTCCTGTAAGCCTGTCTGTGGTAAACTCGAAAATCTCCCATATACCGGCCCCCGCAGATGAAAAGAAAAATGCAAAGCCGCACTGGAGCAGCATATACAGCTTAGTATTTCTGACCTCCGAAACTGCCCTGTCAAACAGTCTGGACAGAAGCACCGTTGCAAGCCATGCCAGCAGTATGCCGCTGAAACAATGCACTATCTTATCATACGGACCCACGCTTCTGTAAAGATTAAGCACTGAGCCCACAGGTGATGCGCAGTAAACAAAAATCAGCCCGCAGTAAAACAGATTGTCTTTGACTTTAAGCAGCAGTGAAAATACAACCAGAACCGCAATGGCACAAAACGACCCTATAATATTTCCAACCGGCGGGTTTATTCCCGATTTTACTGCAATTACTGCTGTTATCCCTGTTGCGACTGCAAGTATCAAAACTGCTGTAATTCTTCTTTTACTCATAATCTATCCCACCTTTTAAATTTATTACGCTATAAACAGCATAATCATCCCTGCTAAAACAGAAACTATAGTAAGAAGCGCCGATACTGTTTTCAGGTCTTCCTTAGCGATAAATCTCACAATACCGCCTGCAAGTCCCGCAAGTCCGCAGGCGCCTGCAGCAACACGCCACATAATCCAGTTGATCGGCAGTGCTGTAATATTCATTACGCTTATGAGAATTCCCCATGCCGCCATTATATACAGAATTGCTCTGTTTGCTTTTTCGTTTTTAACAATCAGAAGCAGTACCAGCCCGATAATACTTATAACGCTCATAATGACGACCATCAAAGCAAGATATCCTAATGCCATCTAATCCCCTCCTTATAAGTCTTCCTCTGCAACTTTCATCATAATTGCACATTCTATGCGCTTGCAGAACAGTTCGCAGCCTGCCTCATATATGCCTCTGATGCTGCCTGTCGCATGATATGCGTTTGCCGCGCAGCCACCTGAACAGTAAAGCTTCGCCCAGCAGTCGCCACATTCAGGTCTTGCATATACATTGCAGGAGCGGAAATCCTCTCTGATATTGTTATTGGTAACTCCCTGCCAGATATCTCCCAGCCTGAACTCCTCATCTCCTACAAACTGGTGGCACGGATACAGGTCGCCCCAAGGTGTAACTGCCATATATTCCGTACCGGAGCCGCAGCCTGAAATACGCTTGTAGATGCAAGGTCCGCCAGTAAGGTCCAGCATATAGTGGTAGAAAGTTATCGGGTTTCCTTCTCTGCTGCGCCTCAGAATATCCTTTGCAAGTATCTCATACTGTTCCTTGACGATTTCCATATCCGCTTCGGTAAGCGCCGCAGGATCGGAAGGCGCACAGACTACAGGCTCCATACTGAGCTCTGTAAATCCCAGGTCTGCCATATGGAACACATCTTCCGTAAAATCAGGATTTGCGTGAGTAAATGTGCCTCTCATATAGTAGTTTTTGCCGCCCCTTGCTTCCACCATTTTTTTAAATTTAGGAACAATTATATCGTAGCTGCCATTGCCTGCATAGTCCACACGCTTCAAATCGTTGATTTCTTTCCTGCCGTCAAGGGACAGAACAACATTGCTCATCTCTCTGTTTGCAAAATCTATAACGTCATCGTCAATTAAAACACCATTGGTTGTAAGGGTAAATCTGAAATTCTTACCGTGCTGTTTTTCAACGCTTCTGGCATATTCAACAAGCTGTTTGACAACCTCCCAGTTCATAAGAGGCTCCCCGCCAAAGAAGTCAACCTCAAGATTTGTCCTTGTTCCGGAGTTTTCAATAAGGAAATCCAGCGCTCTTTTGCCCACTTCAAAGCTCATTAGGGCGCGTTCTCCGTGGAATTTGCCCTGACTTGCAAAGCAGTAGTCGCAGTTCAGATTGCAGGTATGCGCAACGTGCAGACACAGCGCCTTGATTACATTACCTGAATGTTCCTTAAATGTACCCGCCATATCCGCAAAGGTATCAGGACTGAAAAGCTTGCCCTCTTTAATCAGACCCTTTATATCCTCAATACACTCACGCACATCGGCTTCGGTTACATCTCCTCTGTCTTTATATTTATCACATACAACCTGTGTAATCGTATCTTCATCATTATCCTGAAACATTGCTATAACGTCATAAACAGGCTCGTCTACTACATGAATAGTTCCCGAGCAGGAGTCTAAAACAATATTATAGCCGTTCATTTTATACTGGTGAACCATATACAGGCTCCTTTCTATCTATATATAATCAATCCTTTTTGCTACGCAAATGGGGTTAGGTCTTTTCGCCGTAGCTTTCAGCCAATCGCGCTATGCACTCTTGGGAAATCCTGACGTTTGACCTACCAACAGTTTACTTCGTTCACTGGGTTAGGTCATAAAAAAGCTGCCTTCTGTAAAGACGGCAGCCTTGGATTTTGCGAAGTCCTATTTATCTTCTTTTTCGCATTTCTGGTTAGCAACACCACAGCTTGTCTTGCATGCTGACTGACATGAAGTCTGGCATTCACCGCAGCCACCGTTCTTAGCGCTTTCGCATAAGTTACGAGTTTCTATTGTTCTTATCTTTTTCATATTCTGCATCTCCATTCTGTTTGGTTTATCATCGTATTATACAGGCTTTTTCTGTTCTGTATTGCCTGTATTTATTTAGTATATCAAATCGAAAATTTAAAGTCAATGCTATCTGCTTAATTGCTCTTCAATTCTGCTTCTGACAACAGCTTTTATCTCCTCAAGGGAGCCTCTGCCTGTAAAGCCTGCCGCCTTGGTATGCCCGCCGCCGTCAAATTCAACGGCTATTTCTGCAACATCGGCATAAGTCTTGGCTCTCATACTGACCTTGATTTCCTCCGTTCCGTACTCTTTGAGAAACACTGAAATCTCAACGCCTCTGATACTTCTCAGCGTCGATACTATTCCCTCTGTTTCGTCCATACCTGTACCTGTTTCCTCAAGCATCTGCTGTGTTACATAAGCCATAGCTGCCTTGCCGTCTGCAAATATATCGAGAGTATTCATTATCATATTGTCTAGTCTTATCCTGCCAACCGATACATTCTCATATATCTGTATGCAGACTTCGCTGTGGTTCATTCCGCTGTCATACAGCGCAGCGGCTATTTCGTGAGTTTTTTTGGTGCAGTTTGAATACTGGAAGTTCCCTGTATCCGTAGTAAGCGCCGCATACAGAGCCTCTCCTGTATGCGCATCTATTTCATCTCCCATGGCTGTGATAATATCGTATATTATCTCTCCCGTTGCGGCTGCTTCAGGGTCAACATACGCATAATCCGTATCAGAGCTGTTTGTTCTGTGATGATCTATACACATTGTTTCTCTACCGGAAAGGAATTTGCCATACCTTTTGGGTATTCTGCTCTCATCTCCGCAGTCAATATATACGCACAGGTCAGGGTCATCTATTATGTCCTGATTGTCAGTGCAGTAATCTCTGTCGAGAAATTTAAGGTTGCCCGCTATCTCATCTTCAATGAGAACATAGCAGGTTTTACCCTGTTTTCTCAGCGCGCCTGCAAGGGCTGCAGAAGAGCCTAAAGCATCTCCGTCCATATGAACATGAGGAAACAGCAGCACACTCTGCGCCTGTTTAAGCTTCTGTGCAATCTCTTTTATTGTGTTCATTATTCTTCCTCATCGTGCTTTATATCAAGCCTGCTGATTATATCGTCTATGTGTCTGCCGTATTCCATCGACTTGTCAATTTTGAAGATAAGCTCCGGTATATGTCTGAGCTTTATCTGATGACCGATTTCGCGCTTAATAAGGCCTTTGACGCTGCGGAAGCCCGCAAGAACCTGCTCCTTTTCCTCATCGGTAGGATTGCCGTTTTCGCCGCTTCCCAGTATGCTGACATAACAGGTTGCATAGCTGCCGTCGCTTGTTACGTCAACAGCAGATATGCTTATCATTCCCGACAGCCTCGGGTCTTTAATGCCCGACAAAAGCATCTGGCTTATTATTCTCCTTATCTCCTCGCCTAACCGGCCCTGTCTGTATCCTTTACCCATTTATCTTTCGATTTCCTCCATAACGAAGCATTCAATAACGTCACCGATTTTGATGTCGTTGTAGTCTTCAATTCCTATACCGCACTCAAAGCCGTGCTGTACTTCTTTTGCATCGTCCTTGAATCTTTTAAGTGATGAGATTTTACCCTCGTGTATAACTATACCGTCACGAACAAGACGAACCTCTGCATTACGAACAGCCTTACCCTCGGTTACATATGCGCCTGCGATAATGCCTACGCCCGGAACCTTGAAGGTTTCTCTTACTTCTATCTTGCCCAGAACAACTTCCTTGAATTCAGGATCGAGCATACCCTTCATAGCATCCTCAACATCATTGATGATGTCATAGATTACTCTATATGTTCTGATCTGGATATTATCTCTGTCTGCCATACTCTGAACTGCAGATGACGGTCTTACGTTGAAGCCTATGATGATAGCTCCCGATGTTCCCGCCAGCATAACGTCTGACTCGTTTACAGTTCCCACACCTGTATGGATTATCTTTACTCTTACATTTTCATTCTTGAGCTTTTCAAGCGATGCAACTATAGCGCCGACTGAGCCCTGTACGTCTGCCTTTACAATAAGGTTCAGGTCTTTTACCTCGCCCTCCTGTATCTGGCTGAACAGCTGCTCCAGTGTGCTTGCTGAATTTCTTGCAAGAACCTCTTCTCTTAATTTAAGCTTTCTGTTCTCTGCGATTTCCCTTGCAATTCTGTCCTCTTTAACTGCATTGAATTCATCACCGGCCTGCGGAACCTCTGTAAGTCCGAGGATTTCCACTGCTGTTGCAGGGCCTGCCTTGGCAATCTTCTTGCCCATATAGTTTGTCATCAGTCTTATTCTGCCGCAGCTTGTTCCGGCTACAACGCTCTGACCTGATTTGAGTGTACCGTTTAATACAAGAAGTGTTGCAACAGGACCCTTTGCCTTGTCAAGTCTTGCTTCAACTACCGTACCCTGTGCAAGTCTTGCAGGGTTTGCCTTAAGCTCAAGCATTTCTGCCTGAAGCAGTATCATCTCAAGCAGGTTTGTAATTCCCTCGCCTGTCTTTGCGGAAACAGGAACAGATATTACATCTCCGCCCCAGTCTTCAACCAGTATGCCGTGCTCTGTCAGCTCCTGCTTTACTCTGTCAGGATTTGCCGCAGGTTTATCCATCTTGTTTATAGCTACTATAATCGGAACGCCTGCTGCTTTGGCATGGCTTATTGACTCTATTGTCTGAGGCATTACACCGTCATCTGCCGCTACTACCAGTACGGCTATATCTGTAACGTGCGCGCCTCTTGCTCTCATTGCTGTGAAAGCCTCGTGACCCGGAGTATCAAGGAACACTATCTTCTGTCCGTTGATTTCAACCTCTGATGCACCTATGTGCTGCGTAATTCCGCCTGACTCTGATGCTGTAACATTAGTTGATCTGATTGCATCAAGCAGTGATGTCTTACCGTGGTCAACGTGACCCATTACAGTAATAATAGGAGGTCTTGGCTTTAAGTCCTCTTCTTTGTCCTCGAAGTCTTCAATGCCCTCTTCAACAAGGTCTTCCTCTACATTTGTAACTGTTACGTCAATTCCAAGCTCTGCTGCCAGTATCTCAACTGTCATTTCGTCAAGATTCTGGTTTATGTTAGCCATAATTCCCAGCTTCATAAGAGCCATAATTACTTTTGCTGTTGATATTTCAAGCTGCTCACAGAAGCCTGCAACTGTAATAGGTACAGTTATGGCTGTTGAGCCCTCAGGTATTACTATTGTTTCTTCCACCGGTTCTTCCTTCTTTGGTCTGTTGTGTTTTTTTCTTTCTTTCTTTTCTAACGATCTTTCTGTAAGGTCTTTGCCGAAGCCGCCTTTCTTCTGTTTGCCGTTTTCCAGCTTGGAGAATTTGTCGTGCTGTTCTTTATTTTTACGGTTTTTATCATCCTTTTTCTTCTGATTAGGTTTCTGCACTCCCATATCAGGAGCAGGAGCCGCATCTCTTCTCGGAGCAGGCTTTCTGTCTTTATCAGGCTTCTTCCGGTCATCGTTTTTCTTAAATCTGTCGTCTTTTCTTGCAGGACGGTCATCTCTTTTCTGATTTCCTCTGTCCTCTCTTCTCCTTGCAGGTCTGTCATCTCTGCCGGAAGGCTTTGTTTCTTTTTTAACTTCTTCTTTTTTAGGTTCTTCCTTTTTGATTTCAGCTTCTTTAGCAGGTTCCTGTGCCTTAACAGGCTCTGCCGCAGGCGCTGCCTGAACCTTTGCTTCTTCTGTCTTAGGTTCTTCTTTAACAATTACCTCTGCCTCTATTTTGATTGCAGGCGCTTCCGAAGCTTTCTTTTCTCTTTCGTCAAGCTCCTTGTTTACCACAGGAGTACCCATTATAGGTTTTTTCCTCTGAGGCACCGCGTTCTTCGGAAGAGGTCTTCCTACAGGCGGTCTTGCCGCAGGACGTTCCTCTGTATGAGCCGCAGGCTTTTTAGGAGCCGCTTTTTTGGTCGGCATAGGCGGCTTGATGTTTGCTGCCTTTACCGTAACTCTCGGCTCGTTGTCGTTTTCTTTTTCTTTCTTTTTGGGAACAGCTTTTACAACCTTTGTTTCAGAGTTTGCCACGTGCTTTCCTCCCAGAGTGTTTCTAAGCTCTGCTGCGACTTTTTCATCTATGGAGCTCATATGGGATTTGGCTTCTATTCCCATAGCATTTATCTTCTCCACAAGCTCTTTGCTTGCTATGTTGAGTTCTTTTGCTAATTCATAAATTTTTATTGTCATTAGAACACCTCCTGATTCAGTGACTGTTCTTTGTCAATCTCCTGACTTATTATATCGGCAAAGTTTCTGTCGGTGACACCGAACACGCCTTTGTTGTCTTTCCCTGTAATATGGGAAAGACCCGAAACACTGCCGTAAATTTTATATGAAGTACCGGTTTTCTCTGCTTCCTTAACGAGCTTTTCTATTGAATTCTCCGAAAGGTCAGCGGCCAGTATTAAGAGTTTCAGTTTTCGTTTCTGCATGGCCATAATGCAGGTGTTATAGCCGGTTACAAGATTCCTTGACCTTGCTGCAAAGCCCAGATAGCTTTCTATCTTTTTACGCATCTTCCTTAAGCTTTGATGTCAGCTCCTCCACAAGAGCTTCTTCCTGCTCAGCGGATATTTCCATCTGAAGCCCCCGTTTTATTGCTTTTTTCTTAATCGCCATCTTGAGACAGGCTTCATCGGGGCATATATATACGCCTCTGCCTTTTGCTCTGCCTGTGGTGTCAACACACACCTGACCTTCAAAGCCGGCAATCCTTATTAATTCTCCCTTAGGCTTTGATTCCATACAGCCTACACATTTCCTCATAGGAATCTTTTTTTCTTTCAACTGAACTCACTCCCGTTTAAAATTTATTCTTCGTCTTCATAGTCATCTTCTGCGTACTCTTCAATCTGGCCGTCGCCAAAGTACTGAGAATGACTCTTGATATCTATTTTCCAGCCGCAGAGTCTTGCTGCAAGTCTTACGTTCTGACCTTCCTTGCCTATTGCAAGTGAAAGCTGATAGTCAGGTACTATTGCAAGCGCGGATTTTTCGTCGTCGTCTATTATTACTTCCTCAACCTTTGCAGGGCTTAATACGTTTTTGATAAGCTCCTTAGGGTCGTCGCTCCATGTGATTATATCTATCTTCTCTCCGAACAGCTCATCTACCACGGCCTGAACTCTGACGCCTCTGTTGCCTACGCAAGCGCCTACAGGATCCACGTTTTCGTCCTCTGTATAAACGGCCATCTTGGTTCTTGAGCCTGCTTCTCTTGCAATGCTCTTGATTTCAACTGTTCCGTCCTGTATTTCCGGAACTTCAAGCTCAAAGAGTCTTTTAACTATCGCAGGGTGGGATCTTGACAGGAATACCTGAGGTCCCTTTGCTGTTTTTTTGACGTCCATTATATATACTTTAATTCTGTCGTTGACATTGTATTTCTCGCCGGGAACCTGCTCTGTCACAGGCAGCAGGGCTTCTGTCTTACCCATATCAACAAATATTGTGCCGTTGGAAATTCTCTGAACGACACCTGTTACCATTTCGCCCTGTCTTTCGATATAGTTGTCAAATACCATGCCGCGCTCGGCCTCTCTTATTCTCTGCACTACAACCTGCTTGGCAGTCTGCGCCGCAATTCTTCCGAAGTCCTTAGGGGTAACCTGATATTCAACAACATCTCCGACCTCGTATCTTGGGTCTATCTCCTGAGCCTCTTCAAGAGATATCTGTGTAAGCTCGTCTTCGATTTCCTCTACAACGTCCATTCTCATAAATACGTCAATATCGCCCTCTTCTCTGTCGATATTAACTCTGACATTCTGTGATGTACCGTAGTTTTTTTTGTATGCTGAGACCAGCGCTGATTCTATTGCTTCGATAAGTATATCCTTTGAAATACCCTTTTCTTTTTCAAGATCATAAATAGCATCAATAAATTCTTTGTTCATTTTCTTTCTTTTTGCCTCCTTAGAAAATTACCGCCAGATTGGTTTTGGCCACCTTGTCAAAAGGCAGCTCCACTGTTTTACCGTTTTCTTCTTCTATAGTAAGAATGTTTTCATTCAGTCCTTTTAATATGCCTTGATATGTCTTTTTGCCGTTTATGCCGCTGTAAAGCTTCACATCGACAAGCTGACCTGTATATCTTCTGTAATGGTCCTCTGTAATCAGGGCTCTGTCCATTCCCGGAGAGGAAACCTCCAGATAGTAGTTCTGCTCTATAGGGTCTGCCTCATCGAGCTTATCACTTAAAAATCTGCTTACCAGCTCACAGTCGTCTGTGCTGATATATCCCTCTGTCCCCTCGGGTTTATCTATATACACTCTGAGGAACCAGTCCTTGCCTTCTTTTTGGAACTCCACGTTGTACAGCTCCAGCTTGTGCTCTGCCAGAAAGTCTGCCGACATTTCGGCTACAAGAGCTCTGATATTAATCTTTGCCATTTTTCCTCCATATAAAACTTAAAGAGCAGACGTTATCTGCTCTTTAAACTAATCGGTCTAAAATTATTGCACCTTTATATTATCATAAGTATTCACAAAGTGCAAGAAAAAGAATAAAAAAGTACATAAATCAGGAATTTTCACCTGAACCGGGTTCTATTCCTCTGCTGTTCTCCTGTAGGTAATAAGGTCCTCTGCTATCTCGTTTGCGGCGATTGAAACAGGTTTCTCAACATCTGCCTCTGTGAGTTTCGGCAGTCCTCTTGTAATATCTCTTGCTCTCTTGGCCGCAAGAATTACAAGGGTATATCTTGAATCCGCCTTTTTCCTTATTTCGTTAACTGAAGGGTATAACATCATAATACAAGTTCCTCCTTATATTTATTCACTATATATTCTGCACTGCCGGATACCTTTGCGTGTTCTGCCCTGATAATACAGGCCGCCGTATCTACAGCTCTGTTCAGATCATCGTTGACTATATAATAATCGTAGCCCTTGATACACTCAATCTCTTTAAGGGTTGTGCTGAGTCTGAGCTCTATGTTCTCAGAAGTCTCGGTACCGCGCTCTGTCAAACGTTTTCTCAGTTCTGTGAGCGACGGCGGAAGCACAAATATAAGAACCGCTTCGGGATATGCAGCCTTTGCCTGTGCCGCGCCCTGCATCTCTATCTCAAGAAGCACATCTCTGCCCTGTTCTAGTTTCTCTATTACTCTGGCTTTTGGAGTGCCGTAATAGTTCTTGTAAATTCTGGCATACTCCATCAGACCGCCTGCGGCTATCTGCTCCTCAAACTCCTCGTGAGTCACAAAGAAATAGCTCTCACCATGTACCTCCCCGTCTCTGGGATCTCTGGTAGTCATAGAAACCGAAAGGTCGATATCCAGTTCTTCAAGAAGTTCCTTGCATATAGTTCCCTTCCCTACTCCCGAGGGTCCGGAAATAACAAAAACCTTGCCCTTTTTCATTGCCAGCTCCTTAAACATCTTTTGTGCAGTAAAATATTATATCATGCGCATACCGTTAAGTCCAGTAAAAATATGGTTTTTACTGAATTTTGCAGCCCCACTGATAAATTAGGACATATTCTGTCTTCCATTCCATATATTAATTATACATTATACCTGTTTATTTGATTTTTAGTCCATCAGGTTCTTGATAAATACATATATTGCGTGGTATACTGAGAATTATATTTCAGGAAGAGGAAAAGGTTGAAAATGAATAAAAAAATATCACTTGTTTTAACTGTTTTAATTATTCTTTCATCTGCAAATTTCGCATTTGCAGAAACAGCAGATGTAACTGCAGTTCCCGGCTGGAACGCCGAACATACCGTATATCTTGATGAGAATCTTAATCCTGTCAAAGGAATTGCACTCATTGACGGTATATATTACAGCTTTTCAGATGACGGGATACTTCAAAAGGATGTTTTCGGTACAAACAGCGCCGACAATAAGCTTTACTATTTTAACGCCTCCGGCAAAGGCTCCCTTTATACGGGTATATACAACGGTTCCTATTATGTCGAAGGGACTGCAAAAGATATTTCCGTATCATCGGCTCTCACGAAACTTGATGACGGCAAATATTACTATATTACAGCTTCAGGCACTATCTTCAAGCCTTCAGGTTCAGGTATATACAAAGCAGACAACGGCAGACGTTACTATTTTTACAGCAACGGCTCTGTAGAACATGTTACAAAAACAGGGATCCGAAAAATAGGCAAAAAAGCATACTATTTTAACAGCAATTCTTCTGTTAAATCCACAGGCAAAACACATTTTGCAAAGATTTCGGGCAAAACCTACCGCATCAGCAGCAAGGGTTATCTGCTTACAGGCTGGCAGAAGATCGGTAAAAACAAGTACTATATGAGCAAAAAATCTTATGCCCGCATTGAGAATAAAACAACTACTGTATCGGGACATAAATACTGGTTTGGCAAAACAGGCAAAGTTATAACTTCAAAATGGAAATACAAAAACGGCTCCAGAAGATATTATTTCGATAAAAAAGGCAGAATGCTGACGAACACCTCAAAAAAAATAGGTAAATATGTTTACTTTTTTAACAAAAACGGAGTGCTTCAAAGAAACCTTATCAGCTATAAAGGCTATAACTGGGTACTGTCACACCCTCTGAAAATAGCTGTAAACCGTACTAAAAACACTATAACGATTTATGCTGCAGGCAGTGACGGCGTATACGACATACCTGTCAAAGCTATGATCTGCACCGTAGGCTCTGCGTCAAGACCTACCGACAAGGGAACCTACAGAACAGGCTATATCTACAGATGGAAAGATCTCGGCGGCCGTACTGAATATCAGGACAACGGCGATGTTGTATACGGTCAGTATGTAACCCATTTCCATGGTGCAATGTACTTCCACTCCGTATGCTATACAGTAAGAGGAAACAACCATACACTGCTTACAGGAGCATATAACTGGCTGGGTAACAGCGGCTCCCACGGCTGCGTAAGACTAAAGTGCTCAGACGCAAAGATTATCTACAATCTGGCTGCAAGACAGCGTTGCAAGGTTGTGGTTTACGATTCAAACTACGCCGGACCGTTCGGCAAACCTAAACTTAAAAAAATCCCATCGTGGCAGAACTACGATCCGACAGATACAAACGCATAGACCAAAACAGACCGGAACTCCGGTCTGTTCTATTGTCCAGATATTTACTTGCTCCAAGTCCTTGCCCCATAGCTGCACTGCTTGAGTTCAGTCTGTGCTATCAGATTCTTGCCGTCATATACCATCACCTTAGCCTTGTAGTAGTACTTGGTACCCTTCTTGCCTTTGGTGTTGATATGTGAGTTTGAAGTCTTTGTCTTAACGGCCTTGTACTTTGAAGCTTTCTTAGTCGACTTATAGAATTTATACTTAACAGTATATCCCATAGCCTTTGCTTCCTTAATCAGGCTGTTTGAATTCTTAGCCTCTCCAATCTTAACCTTAATACTCTTTTTAGCTGTCTTTGAAGTGGTTGCTTTTAGTTTAGCTTCCTTGGTTAAGGAGTTTATCTTATCAGCATTCTGCTTAGCTATAAGTTTCTCTGCATCAGCTTTTTCTACTACTGCAAAGTTTGAGAAGTGTGATGTTGTGAATTTAATATACTTCTCTGCTCCCACAGTCTCCATAGTATGATTTAATATCTCACAGATACCTTTATCATTGATATAGATAATAACTATATCCTTGCCCTTTAACTTCTCAGGCACAGGCAGTGTAACATGCGCCTTGCCGCCCCTGAAGTCGTGGAGAATTTTATCTCCGATAACTGCTTTCAGGTCGAACAGTTTACCATTTTTACCTATAACATCTGATGCGGGTTTCTGTTCTTCCTTAAGCTGTGTATTTTCATTCACAGTAATCTTAACAGTATCACCCTCTGCTTCTTCGGCTATGGTTTCAAGGGTCCTGTTATCTAAAGTAACCTGACCGCTGTCTGTTTTAACAACGAGACTTGCATTGGTTTCCTTTGCAATAGACTCTAATGCCTTTTTAGGAATTTCAACCTCAGTCTGTTCTGCCTTGTTTCCGTCATTTGATTTAACAGTGATTTCCACTGTATCCGACTTGTTTGAAACAGCCTGATCAACCAGTTTTTCTGCTACCTTTTCTGATACAGTTGCCGTTACCTTTGAGATTTCCTCTCCCTGTTCATTTTTAACTGTTTCGGTCCTGGTATCCTTAACTGTGGTTGATGTAGTGCCATCCGGTGTTGTTTTTACGTCATCATCTGCAGGAGGTACATATGGTACATATTCCCTGCTGTAGAAGTATGTCTTGTCTTTGATAAGGTCTGTTATCTCGGCTGAGGAAAAGAATGTTGAGCCCTCTAAGGCTTTATTTTCGGTTTCGCTGCTTCCTGCCCATGCATTAATGCCTGCGCCCGCAGGTGAAATCGTGATTGTTCCTGAAGTTTTAGCTTCACCCATTCCAGCACCTAAATATGCGCCTGCCCCTATTGCGCAGCTTTTACCGATTGCAGTCAGCTCTCCGCCTTTAATTACAACTGTACCGCCATTGCCGCCGGTATAGTTATATCCGTCAAAGTATCCGCCACCGATGCCTGCAGCTGCTGTACTGCCAATTGCATTTACTTTGCCTCCGGTTATTGTAAAGGAGCCCCCATTGCCGCCGATGCCGCCACCTATTCCTGCGGCGCCGTTTTTACCAGTCGCAGTCAGTGTTCCTCCGGTTACTGTAACATCGCAACCGTCGCAGCCTCTATTTCCGCCAATACCTGCGCCGCCGCTGATGCCGGTTGCATTAATTATGCCGCCTTTAATTACAACTTTGTTAACACTGCGTTCCGACCCTGCACCTTCCGTATTATTTATACCGCCTATTCCAGCTCCATCATCGCTACAGGTATCAAGCTGTCCGCCTGATGATGATGTAATTACAAGATCCGCATTATTTTTAAGCTCTACACCTGCACAGCCTGCACCTGAGTTTAAGCTGTTTTTCCCTTTCAGTTCCAGTGTGACTTTTTTGGGACCGTTTATCTCTACTGCCGCAATATCTGTTCCGCTGCTGCAGTTTATGTTTACATTATCAAAAATCAGTTCAACTGCTTCTGATGCCTTTACTTCAATACGGTCTGACGTAACAGGGATATTGCTTACCATACCGACTGTGTATGTGCCACCGTTTTTTATATTGAGCACATCATCCACAAATATATAATCTCTACCTTCCTGTCCGCCTATTACTGTAAATTGACCCTGACGACAGTTAAAATACGGTTTATCCTTAACCAGCGAAATAATTTCTGTTTCTGCCTTAAACGGTGAGCCTTCAACCGCTGATGCTGCTGCTACGCCTGCACCTGCGTTTACTACAAGCCCTCTTTCTGGTGGAACAAGTTTGAGAGTTCCCAAGTCTTTACCCCGCGGTCCTACACCAATTCCGGCTGCTCTCTTTGTATTATCAGAGTACCATCCGCCAGTTGCCGTTACGCTTACTCTTCCGCCTGTAATAGTAACATCCGCGCCTTTAAGGCTACCGCCTATTCCAACACAGCCTTTGCCACCCTCTGCAACAACTGTGCCGCCATTTATGTTCACAGTCCCGCCGTTGCCTTTACCATGCTCGGGATGTGGTTCTTGAACCTCGAACGCATTACCGCTGCCTATTCCGGCTCCGCCAAGGTATTCATCACTACCGCCTCTGGCTGCGACAAAACCGCCATTTATATTTACAGTGCCGCCGTCGCCAAAAAATGCGCCGCCTATTCCGGCTCCGCCGCCGTTACCCATAGCTGTAACCTCACCGTTATTAATAGTAACAATACCACCATTACGATTTTCAGAACTGCCGCCGTCACGGGTTGCAGAACTGCCACCAATTCCGGCTCCGCCTAGATCTCCGCCTGTAGCATAAACAACACCGCCGTCTATTACAACCTCTCTGGCATCAATTCCGGCTCCGCCGATGTTTCCGCCGGTCGCATATATTGTACCCTCTTTAATCGTTACTTTGCCGCCTTTGCTGCCTACAGGACCTCCTATTCCGGCTCCACTGCCACCGCCTGCTACTGTTAATATGCCGTAGCTTCCGCCAAAAGATGTAATTGTTAACTCTGCGTTCTCTGCCAGCTCAATACCTGCACTGGCGCGGCCTGATTTCAGAGTGCCACCAGAGCCAATCTCAAGATTTACTTTTGCACCCTCACCTATTTTAAGCGCAACATATTTTCCATCTTCTTTCTCTTCTTCTCCGCCTTTGCTGCTGAGGTCAATGCTTACCCTGTGTAGGGACAGGGAAACTCTCAGCCCATCTCCTATTTCAATGCTGTCTGTAGTGGTTTTCACATTTTCAGCCATAGATATGCTGTAACTGCCGCCGGAAGTGATCTTTACTTTCCCATTACCATATGGGAAATTTTCACTCTCTTCACCTTTCTTTACTGTCACTTCTAAATCCTGTGTACCTGCAAATGCCGCGGCCGGTACCATCGCAAGCACCAGACACAGGCAAAGCAGTATCGCGGCTATGCGCCTTGTCTGTTTCAGCGTCTTTTTCATCTTCCTTTCCTCCTGCCTTTTTCTCTCCTATCCTTATACTGTGATTAAGATTCTTTCCTGTTTGATACAGTTTAACACAGGGAAAGGTATATATGCTATTAAAATTTTTTTAAATATTTAGCTTTACCTTATCAAAAGTATTTAATAAAACCGATGTTATAGACTTTTTTATTAATAATTTGACTATATCAGCATTTTAATATATCATAAAATAACATTGAAAGGTTTAATAGTACTAAAATGATTGCATTAGAAAAAGACATTAATTTTGAAAAGAAGACTACCATAAAAGCTGCTGTCAAACAGATTTACCATCAGGAAGTGCACTATCACAGCAACGCAATAGAAATGATTTTTTGTCTGCAGGGCAGTATTTCTATGCGCTCTTCTCACAGACATGTAACATTATATGAAGGAGATGTCTTTTCAATAGATCCGGGTGATATTCACTGTATATACTCAGACACTGACAATCTCGTTCTTTTTATTCATATAAATATATATAATTCGCTATATTCTAAGGAAACCATTTACAACTGTTTCTTCGCGTGCGAAACGCAACCTATGTCCCCTTTTCAAATACAGCCAATGTATCAGGTGAAGGATATTATGCTGTCTGCCGCGCTGTGTCTTTTCACAAACAGCACTTTTCAGAATTTCTCACTCAAAACCGCTTCAGATAAGCTGATTGATCTGCTTATAAAGCATTTTGACTGGCTCAGTTTCATTTGGGATCCCATGGGCGAAAACACCCTTTTTAAGCAGCGTATAGACAGAACACTGGATTACTGTCTGCAGCATTATCCGGAAAAAATAACCCTGTCCCAGCTAGCAGAACAGGAGCATATAAACAGCAATTATTTTTCGGCTTTTTTTAAGAAAACCAGTTTTTACAATTTCAGTTCCCTGCTAAGTTTCATACGCTGTGATGCTGCAGAACATCTTTTACTAACAACAAATAAGAATGTAATTGAAATAGCAAGCCTGTGCGGCTTTTCAGATCCCAAATACTTTTACAAACATTTTAACGACTGGTGGCATATGAGCCCTGCCAAACTCAGAAAATGGTATCTGGAATACAACAGGGCTCCCGCAAAAGAAACCGAGCTTTCAGATGATGAAAGCTTTAAAGTAATAAAGGATTACTTGTGCGGATATACTATACAGCGAACATTTTTATATTAAATATCCCACACAAAAAGCACTCTGTTTTTAAAGTGCTTTTTGTGTATTTATGATATTGTATGTCAAATTTCAAACCTCTACTTAAATTTGTACATATCTTTATATATGGCTTGCAATTTCAAATGCATCCCATATTCCATACATTATGTTTGACACCTTCTTTGCATCTCCCAGAAGATACAACTCAGGGATTTCAAATTCAAGTTCCTTGTACAAATCTTTGTTTTCGCTGTAGCCGACAGCAAGTACAACTGAGTCGCATTCAAGTGTCTCTGTTTTGCCATTTACATTTATGGTTAGAATTTTTCCGTCATATCCCGTTGCCTTTGCAGAGGACTTAACAGCTACTCCTTTGAAAGGTATCAGGCGCTCAAGCATCTCGCTGTTTGCGTGACACAGTGGTCCGTTTACTGCAAGGATTTTGTCCAGAGCCTCTATTATTGTAACTTCCAGGCCCTTTTCCGCAAGCCATAATGCCGTTTCGCAGCCTACAAGGCCGCCGCCTATAACCGCAACTTTCTTTCCCGGATCCTTCTTATTCATAAGAACCTGTTCTGCCGTAAACACCTTATTGTCATCACCAAGGCTAAAGACCTTAGGCACAGAACCTGTTGCAATAATTACCGCATCTGCATCAGAACCGAGTATTTCATCTTTTTTTATTTCCCTGTTCAGGCAGACCGGCACACCCAGCTCTTTCAGTGTGTGTTCATACCAGTCTGCAAGAGCTATATCATCCTCTTTAAAATCAGGAGCGCCTCCCGGAAGCAGGTTGCCTCCAAGTCTTGAGCTCTTCTCATAAATCTCCGGCTTATGCCCTCTCAGAGCAAGTACTCTTGCAGCCTCACAGCCTGAAACTCCGCCTCCTATAATCATAATCGTCTTTGCTTTAGCAGCCGGTTTAAGCTCTGTTGCTCGTTCTCTGCAGGTCTGAGGGTTTACTGCGCAGTTAAGCATAGCGTACTCCTGAATTCTGCCCATACAGCCTTCATGACAGGATATACAAGGCCTTATATCCGCTATCTTTCCTGCCCTCAGTTTATTTACATAATCAGGATCTGCAAGCAGCGGCCTTCCAAGGCTTATCATATCCGCAGTTCCGTCAAGAACAGCTTCAAGAGCCATATCAGGATTATCCATTCTTCCTGCGCATATAACCGGTACATCTACCGTTTCTTTCATCAGCTTTGCAAAAGGTCTGTATAAACCTTTTGCCTGATACATAGGCGGATGTGACCACCACCAGGAGTCGTATGATCCGACATCTGTATCAAGTGCGTCATAGCCGTATTCCACAAGAAGCTTTGCAGCTTCGATGCCTTCTTCAATATCTCTGCCTTTTTCCACAAATTCTTCTCCCGGAAGCGCACCTTCTCTGAAATCCTTAATAAAGCTTTTGGGGCTGTATCTCAAGGTTACAGGGAAGTCCTCTCCACAGGTTTTTTTGATCTCCTCTACAATCTCTTTTGCAAATCTTAACCTGTTCTCAAGACTTCCGCCATATTCATCGGTTCTCTGATTAAACAGCGCAATTGCAAACTGGTCTATAAGGTAGCCTTCATGCACTGCGTGGATCTGCACACCGTCAAAACCTGCACGTTTTGCATTGTATGCGCCTTTGCCAAACTGCTCCACTATGTAGTGAATTTCGTCAACCGTCAGCGCTCTGCATGTTTTTTCAAGCCACCTGTGCTTTATAGGTGAAGGGGCAACAGGCGGAAATTCACCAAGATTTGTAGGTATTGTAACTCTGCCGAATCCCCCGGACATCTGCAGAAATACTTTAGCGTTATATGCGTGAATCCGCTCTGTCATTTCTCTTGCAGTTCTGATAAACTGTATAGGATTATTTGTAGGGCACGGACAATTAGGCATACTATGTTCCTCAACTTTATTATCTACAAAGGAAACACCTGTAATAATCAGGCCTGTACCACCTGCAGCGCGTCTTGTGTAATAATCTATGCCTCTCTGGTTAAAACCGCCCTCCGCATCTGCAAGACCCAAAGGGCCCATCGGAGCCATTGCAAATCTGTTTTTTATTGTACAGCCTGCAATCTTTACCGGTGTGAAAAGTTCTTTATATTTAAAATACATATTTCCCTCCTCTTTTTTACACATTGGTTTTCCCCACTGGCTCAATAATCTTATTTCCCTTATTTTCTTTCCCTCTATATTAAAATATCATTAAATCATTTTTGAATCTGTTACTTTTTGATAAATTCCCCTTCAAACATTACAAGCTCTGCTTTCACCATATGAATTTCATCAGCAGAAATTTCAAATATGTTTTTATTCAGAACAGCAAGATTTGCATATTTACCCTCTTCAATAGTACCGATTTTGTCACTCATTCTGAAAGGCACAGCACCGGCTCTGGTGTACCCGTCAATCATCTGCTCTACAGTCAGTCTTGCGTTTATCGGCGGTCTGACGCTTCCCGGATATTTATCAGGGTTAAGCGGATGTGACAGGTCTACTCTTGTTGCCGATATTTCCATACCAAAATACGGATCGGCTCTGTATTCCTCGTTTTCTCCTATTACATCACTGCTGTATGTCACCGTTGCGCCGGTTTTAATCATCCCGGTAAAATCATACATAGTGTTCCAGCGCTCCTGTCCCAAATATTCTATTGCAGCCTCACCGAAATAGCCGCCTGCCCAGTGAGGAGTCCAGTTGATTAAAATTCCCAGCTCTGCCGGTCTTTTCATATCCTCCGGATGAACAAGCTCACAATGAGCAAGTTCCATAAAAATATCCCATGCTTTTCCCTGTTCAAGAGTATGGTTCTTTGCAGCTTCATATGCATTGCAGGCCGTTCTGAAACCTCTGTCGCATACTACGTGAATATGCAGGTCCAGCTTTTCTTCATTAAGCCTTAAAAGCACTTCTGTCAGCTCTTCTTCACTCATATTCATCTCGCCGTAGTTTTTACCTGCTTTGTCATTATACAGCGGTTCCAGTGAAGCGCTGTTACCCATTTCATTAGTGTTGTCCAGAAACAGCTTGACAGTATGCAGCCTTACATGCTCATTTGTATACTTCTGCTGCCACTCTCTAACAGTCGCTATACATTCATCAAGCTTGCCGTATTCTTCAAGCAGACAGGTTCCTTCATAATACATATTGAGCTTTCCCTCAATATCCATATTATAAAATAGTTTGATTGCATCCTCACCCTCAGTAATTCCGTCAAGAATTGCAATCACGCCCTTGTCCTTCAGAAAATCAAGGAAAGGCTTGACTGTTTCTTCGGTTACCTCTGTCGGTGGGTGCCAGCCTATGGCATCATACATTTTTTCTTCAGCAGTATCTGTCGGCAGAGGCTCCTTTACCCAGCCTGTAGGTTCATTGTTTTCATTTCTGATATAAAACGGTGCTATACCTGTTTCAGGAGTGTCTCTATCAATTCCCATAAGCTCAAGTGCCTTTGAATTGTACCAGCAGGCATGATCTGTAAAGTCCTGAAGTCTTACGGGTCTGTCCGACACATACTTGTCCAGCAGTTCTTTATGCGGACCGTTTTCATCAAACAGCAGTGCAGAATAGCCCTCTCCGAAAAAATACGGAACTTCCTCTGCAGTATGCTTTTTGCAGTAATCTGCTACCCAGCAGAGCAAATCCTCTATATTATCAAATTCCGGTATTTGAACTCTCCACCGGCTCTTTGCGATTGTTTCAGGATGAGTATGACCGTCAATAAGGCCCGGAATTACAAGTCTGCCCTGAAGATCAATGATTTCTGTTTTGTCAGACTTATATCTGATGCAATCATCAAAGCTTCCCACGCATATAAAGGTTCTCTCCTTTATCGCCACCGCCTCTGCATACTCTCTGCCTGTATTACTTTTATATATGTGTCCGTTATATAAAATAATATCTGCTTTCATATTTTTGCTCCCTTCCTACCTGCGCATAGGGGAAGCCTAAAGCTTCCCCCATATGCAGAGTTTTTAAGTTATTATCTTATAACGCAGCCGCTGTTTACTGATTTATAGTACTTGTTAAGAGAGCTTTTCGCAATTCTTACCATAAATCCGCCAATAATACTAAGCACTGCACATATTCCAAGCATCGGCACAAATGCAACCTCAAGTCCAAGCTGTGGCCCTGCAACACCTACAACAAGATAGGAAAGTCCCATAACACCCATAATTGTTCCAAGGTCCTTTGCCAAATAGCTGTCCGTCATCATTATAGGGTTCAATGCTGTCATGCCATTGTATGTAAATCCCTGTACTATGCATATTACTGCAAAGAGCATAAAGCTGCCCGCACCTGCTGCCGCAAGTATCGCAAGTACAATTCCGTCAAAGATTCCGAGAAGGAAGGTGGTTTTGTACGGTCCTATCTTATCAGATATAAATCCTATAACTATACCGCCTATTCCCGCACCTATACTGAATGCCGAAACTACCCAGGCAGACTCTGTTTCATTTACTCCGTATATGTTTTCTGCAAGATAAGAAATATCCGTAATCAGCACATTTCCTATCATCTGTATCGCTATAGTTGATATGAACATAAGCCAGAAAGCAGGATGTGTAAAGGCTTTTTTCCAGCCCATAACCGGAAGCTCATTTTCGGCTTTTCCTGCGACAGCCTCTGCAGCCTCGGCTTCCTCTGTCTCCTGCTGTATTCTTGCCTGAAGCTCCTTATCACCCTTAGTAGGATCTGATACAAGCAGGCAGCATACAAACATTATAACTGTAAAGATAATTCCCTGAAGTATAAGCGCCATACTCACATCGAATGTTCCGATGAAATAATTCGCAAGCGGAGCCATTAAAGCGCCTCCCGCCGCCTGACTTCCGTAAAGCACGCCCATAACCAGACCTTTGCGATCGGGGTAAAGCACATTTATCAGTGATAAGGTTGCAATAAAAATCCCATACATTGAAAGCGCACCCATTATACCCTGAGACATAATAAATACAAATACATTCGTAGCCAGTCCGCTTACCAGAATTGACAGGCCATAAAGCACACCGCAGATGGTAAGTATTTTTTTCATTCCAAACTTGTTTATAAGCATGCCGCCTACAAGAAATGCCGGAAGTTCGCAGAGCATTGACAGTGAATAGGTTGTAACTATCAGGTTCATCGACCAGCCGTGTGCATCATGCAGCGGTCCCACATAAACGGCCAGACAGTAGATGTAATTGCTTATGACTCCGATTATAATTATCATAATAAAACTCAGAATCTGCGCTCTTCTTGATAGATTTGGTTTTAAGGTTAGATTATCAGTCATCTTCCTTCCTCCTTTTAATTAATTCTTTTTAAAATCATATATGCATACATTTTTAAAATCTTAGTCAGTGACGGCTGATGTACCTTGTCTATATCATCACTGTTGTGAAACAGATACATCGGTGCCGCAAGAATACTTACAACAGGAATACCCGCCGCGTTGAAATCGTAGGCATCGGAGCAGACATCATCGTTTGTGAAGTCGCCGCCTGATTTACCAACAGGGAATATTACTGTTTTTTCTAAATCAAATCTCTCTACCGCTTTTCTTACAAGCTCTAAAAGACCATCTGCATTTTTATCAACATACAGTATTCTTGTTTCGGCCTCATCGATAATAATAGCATGGTTTTTATCGTCAAGATCCATTTCCTTTGCTATATGCTCTACCGCAAAATCCATAACAATATTCTTGTTCTCATTCTGCCTGTTTTTTATAAATCCCACATGTCCCTCATAATCGGTGTAATGTGAGTCCGTAGCCGCAAACATAATTCCTGTTTCCAGAGGCTCGCCCATTATTTCCCGGAAAAACTTTGCAAGAGCAAATACGACAGACATTCCGCTGGCATCCTGAACAGCGCCCTTGTTTACTGCATCGTGATGGGAGTGAACAAGTATGTAGTTATTGGTTTTTCCTTTTATTTCACCTTTTACACATCTTGCCTTTTTCTTTTCATAAACAGTTTCAACTGTCAGTGAACCCAGGACAGTATTTTTTCCTGCCTCCGCTTTGAGAGCCTCTCCGTCTTCTTTTGAAAGCCATACTGCAGGAAGCTCCATATAGCCGGCTATGCTTACAATGTCCCTGTAGTCCTCGTGATAGTAATGACAGTCCATAAAATTATGCAGAATACCTATAAAGCCGGCTGCGCCTTTTTCCATTGCAGCTATGTAATTATACGGCCAGTTGTTAGGAGTATATATGTCATATTTCTTTAAAGGTTTCTCTGCTTTATGAAGAGGATCGTATATTTCCGAGTCCTCCACCCAGTTCATCATATCCTTAAGGCTGAACGGCTTGAAAAACACATCGCATAATACAATTTTGCCCTTTACATCAATATTTTCAAAGTCTTCAGCACTGCCTGTGTTAAGATATATTATTTCTGCGTTTTCTATATTGCTTCTGAAATGCCCCGTTTCGGCTTTTCTGTTTGTACCGTTTGCAGGGAAGCAGTCTATCTGTTTTCCACCATATTCAAAAGAGTATTTCTCCCATTCCATACATACGGAGTCTATTTCCTCTGTCTGTACCTCTTCCAGGCCTGTTTCTCTAAAGGTTTTTTCAACATATTCTGCAGACTTTTTTCCTTCTTCGGTTCCTGTCTTTCGGTGAGGAAGCACTATCATTTCCTTTATTTTTTTCATCATTAAATCCGAATCAGGCATATCCGCAGTTTCAAAGATAACATCTATAAGAAGGTCGTTTGCTTTAGACAGGAATTCTGCTTCCTCCTGTAGCGTCTGCCTTACGTCATCTAAATTCTGCTCCCTGGCAGCCTGCCAGTTTTTCTCCGAAACATCCTCTGCAATAAAGAAGTTTTTGCATTTGTTTTTATTCCACGTAGCATTTTTACCAAGTGCAATACCTTTTACCTCTATTATAATCTCTTTGCTGAATTTTTTATCAAGACCCACAAGGTCAAGTTTTTTCAGTTCCTGCTCATATGTTTTTTCAAAACCGGAAGTATTAAATACAGCTAAAGCTCTATTAAACACAGCCGCTTTTTCTATATACGTTTTGTGCGGCACCTGAAGCATAGGCGGAAGCATTGTAGTAAGTCCATCTGATGCATCTGCAAGATTTTTCTGTATCTCTAAAAGAGCTTTGTTTATTTTTGCATCTTTTGAAAAATCTCTTTTTTCTTTCCTGTTAAAGTTTTTCAGAAGCTTTGCCGCAACATCTCCCAGCAATTCAAAGCTTTTAAGTTCTTTTTCAAATGCGCTGTAATCTAGGTTTTCTTTTTCAAGCAGGGTTTTCTCCTCATCCGCAAGCCGCATAACCTGTGCGCGTACGGAGAAGTCAGGCATAAGTACCGGCATATTGTCAAGGTATACGCCAAGGCATCCGTACCACCAACTTGCTGTAAGATGTGTTTCTTTTGAATATATGCTCATATCATCTTTATTTGTATGGTCTCTGCCTATATACGATGAAGTGTTTTCATATATCTGTTCATATGCCGCATCATTCATAAAAACAGGAACTCCCTCCATAACAAACGGGCAGGCATCGCACCATGTAAGAAGCATATATTCCTCTGCCTGAATTTCACTTTCAACACTGCTGAAAACCTCGACTTCCTTTGGCATGTAGCGTAAAAAATCACTGTACATATCAGTCATTTCATAAGAAACCAGAGATCTGAGAGCATTAAGCTTTAAAGCAGTATATTCAAAATTAATGTCCGCAAAGATTTTGCCCTTCCATTCTTTTTTGAGATTGTTCAGAAGCTCCCATACCCCCAGCAGATCCGGCGCTCCCGATTCCATATTTCCTATTTCGTGACTGCCGCTGAATACAAATGTTATTGTCCTGTTCGGGGTATATCCTGATTTTTTTAGGGCCTTTGCAATTGCAAGCAAAGTGCCTGCAGCTGAAACATTATCCTGAATACCTCTAAAGAAATGGTCGTAATGTGCTGAGTAAATAATTCTTTCATCTGTCCTGCCCGGAATTTCTCCTATAACCTCGTAGGATGTACCGCCGTCTTTATCAAATTCTGCATCTGCAATTAATACCACAGGCTCTCCTGCATGATTTTTTAAAGTCTTTGCATCTTTGTATGAAACAGTTACTACCGGTATCTCCAGCTTAAAAATACCATATGTAGCTCTTATCGTATTTTCATCATATATATTCTCATTTGTATAAATTACAACGGCTGCTGCTCCGTATCTTTGAGCTTCCATCATCTGAAACATGCCCTCAGTGGTGCCGTCTTCAAAGTCCTCTTTTGTTTCTATCAGGACAATTTTTCCCTTTACGTCATTCTCCTCATAAAAAGCTTTATAGCCTTTGCCGGCATCTATAAGTTCTCCTGTTACTCCGTCTTTGTCTGTACCTATGCTTAGGCATACATACGGCTTCACAGCCTCTTCGCCCTCAATTATTATCGATGCATCGTTAAACTGAAATCTTGCCGATTCAAACGGAAGCATTTCGGCTTTTATTCCAATGTTTTTAAGTTCATCATATATATACTGCGCGCCCTGGTGTTCTGCATCACTGCCGCAATGCTTGCCACCGTACAGGCTGCTGTCACCTATCCCCGAATAATTAACAGTAAATTCTTCAAGGTATGATTCCATTTCATCTGTTTTCAGGTGTTCTGTTATTTTATCTATTGCACTGGTTATTTCCGGTGATAAAGTGTTTGTATATTTGTCCATAGCATCTCCTTTCTGCTGTTTTAGTTATCTGATAATTTAATTATATCTGTCAATTGCTCAAAGTATATTGTCAATTTACATTAAAAAAAGCCGTTTTTACATCAAATTTGTCATAATTTATTTTAAGGTACTGCTCAAAACTTCCTGCTAAATAAAAAAATTCAGGAGCTGAACTTATCTCACAACTCCCGATATTTATACTTTATTTATCTGTATTACTTTTCAATAGTCTCACAAAATATCCGCATTATGTAGCTGTTCTCACACCTCAGTCCCTCAATGCAGTAACGGGTACAACATATACGCCGTCAGGGCGCTGAAATGCTGCATTTGCCATACCGCATACAACACAAAGGAATTCCGGTTTTGATGATGTCTCCTTTTCAAAGGTACTGCTTAATGAAATCAGCTCCTCCGCGGCCTGTTCCACCTGATTGAAGCCGACCTTGATTTCAAACATTCCCCATTTTCCGTCAGGAAGCTGAACAATAGCATCCGCCTCTCTTTCACTTTCATCATGATAATGATATACCGAAGCATTACTGCATTCAGCATATATTCTAAGATCCCTTACGCACAATCCCTCAAACAGGTATCCGAAAGTATTAAGGTCTGTTCTGAGCATTTCAGGTGTTGCTCCAAGCGCCGCAGCCGCAAGTGAAGGGTCTGTAAAGTGTCTTTTGGGCTTTTTAAGCGCTTTTACAGATGACCTAAGCTTATTTTCAAAAGCCGGCTGATCTTCAATCAGGAACAGTCTGTTAAAGCAGTCAAGATAGTCTGTAACCGTATTGTCTGTTATTCCTCTCAGTTCGCTGTCATCCTCCGCATATTCTTCAACATCCCTTTTTAACCTCTTCTTTGAAGTCATATTGCTTTCAGCTCTTCCGAGCGCGCGAAGCAGAGCATTAACCTTTCGGTAATCTCTCCTTTTGCCGTCCATACGCTCCATATCATCCGGAACATTCTTGAGGTAATCTACTGATATCTGCATTGCCTCTGCAGCGCTTAACGACTGCGCTCCCGGCCAACCGCCTTTTACAACACAGTCAATAAGGTCGTCAAGTTTCACATCTCCGGTTGCGCAGGGTTTAAAGGTTCCGTCAAACATATCGCTAAGCGATACCTTTCCCGAAGAAATACCAGCTTCATACAGGGACATTGTACGCATTTTAACCCTGCCAATCCTGCCGCTGCCTCCGTGCAGTTCTCCTTTGATTATAGGGGTAGAAGAACCTGTCAAAACATATCTTCCTTTTTCAGGCATTTGATCGACCCTATATCTCACAGCATCCCATATCGGAGGAACAACCTGCCATTCGTCGATAAGTCTGGGCATATCTCCTTCTAAGACCAGAGACGGATCCATTTCTGCAAGCTGTCTGTTCATAAAATTACCTGCGGGGTCTCCGATATATGATGCGCTTACCGCATGATTTCTTGAGGTCCATGTTTTGCCGCACCATTTAGGTCCCTCAACGCATACCGCACCATATATTTTCATCAGTCTGTCAATCTGTAAATCTATTAATCTTGGCTTATATCCTTCCGGTGTCAACATTGCACATACCTCCTGTATGCCCATTATATCACACATTTTAATCCCATTGCACCTTTTTCGACGATTTCATTCAATCTTTTTCGACATTTTCATTGCGTCTTTTTCGACAAAATGAGAAAGACACCCCGCAAGGAGTGCCTTTCCCTTATTCCCGTTATTTACTTACCTCAGCCTGTACACCTCAGTATACACATTATTATCGGACGTTATCATTGCAATACCAAAAGCCACTATTTTGTTGAGCCAAAGGTATTTCTCATCTCCTGCGGTAAATCTGATGCTGTGCCTGAAATAGTATTCCGCAGGATTCATATCCTTTCCATCGCTTACAGCCACCATAGTATCATAATCCATATCGAGTATGCCTGTACATTCGACTGAAACATAAGCATCATCCTCTGTCCTGATAATATATTTTGTATCGAGCATGTTTACGGTTTCACTGTGCAGAAGTCCCCAGTCACCGCCAAATGGCAGTATGCTGCCGTTTATGATACCTGCCACAGTTCCTCCTGTCACAGGGGTTATCTCACTGTAGCCCCTGCCTGTTTCTCCAAGCACATATTCATCTCCCAGTTTTACGGTTGCTGTGAACAGCTTTTCAAACTCAGGCATTGGCAATGTATATTTCTTACTCAAGCTGTTTCTCCCTTGATAATCTTACCTTCAAATATAACTGTCTGCGGGTCTATTGTGTGGATTTCCGTAAGCGGTATTTCAAACAGGTTCTTGTCTAAAACTATCAGATTGGCATATTTGCCCTCTTCAATAGTTCCCATTACATCTTCCATTCTGAAAGGTATCGCTCCTGTTCTCGTATATCCGTCAACCAGCTGCTCCGGAGTCAGTCTTGCGCTTAGCGGCGGTCTGACACTTCCCGGATATTTTTCAGGGTCTAAAGGATCCTCAAGGTCAACTCTGGTTGCCGATATCTCCATACCAAACCAAGGGTTGCCTCTCTGCTCCTCGCACATACCTATAACATCGCTGCTGTAGGTAACGGTTGCCCCGGTTTCAAGCATTTTAGTGAAGTCATACATTGTGTTCCAGCGCTCCTGACCCAGATAGTCAATAGCCGCTTCTCCGAAATACCCGCCTGCCCAGTGGCAGCTCCAGTTTATAATTATTCCAAGCTCCGCAGGTCTTGCCATATCGTCAGGGTGAACCAGCTCACAGTGAGCAAGCTCCATAAATATATCCCAGCTTTCACCCAGCTCCGAAGCCTTTTTCTTTGCGGCCTCATAGGCGTTGCAGGCTGTACGGAATCCTCTGTCGCATACAACGTGTATGTGCAGGTCGATTTTTTCTCTGTTTAATCTAAGCAGTGTGTCAGTAAGCTCTGCCTCGCTCATATTAATTTCACCGTAATTGGTGCCGGAAGGGTCGTTGTACAGCGGCTCCAGCGAAGCGCTGTTGCCCATTTCATTGGTTCTGTCCAGGAAGAATTTCACGGTATGAAGTCTTACATGCTCGTTTGTGTATTTTTTCTGCCAGTCTTTAAGTGTGGCAATACACTCGTCAAGCCTGTCATATGACTCCAGCAGACAGGTGCCCTCATAATACATATTGAGTCTGCCCTCGCTGTCCATTTCATAAAACAGCTTCATTGCTTCCTCACCCTCGGTGATGCCGTCAAGTATAGCCGTAACGCCCTTGTCCTTTAAAAAGTCAAGAAACGGCGCGACTGTTTCTTCGGTTACCTCTGTCGGCGGATGCCAGCCGAGGTTTCGGTACAGTGTTTCCTCAACATCTGAACCCGGAAGCGGCTCCTGCACCCAGCCTGTAGGCTCGCCTGTATCATCTCTTACAAAAAACGGAGCCGTGCCTGTTTCAGGAGTATCCTTGCTGATTTCCATAAGCTCAAGAGCCTTTGAATTGTACCAGCAGGCATGGTCCGTAAAGTCCTGAAGTCTTACCGGTCTGTCTGATACATATTCATCAAGCCATTCTTTTTTAGGTCCGTTTTCATCAAACATTGCAGACGGATAGCATTCGCCGAAGAAATACGGAATTTCTTCTTTCGGGTGCTTCTCGCAGTAGGCCTTTACCCATGAGAGAAGCTCTTTCATATCGTCAAACTCCGGCATCTGAATTCTCCATCTGCTCTTTGCTATTGTTTCAGGATGAGTGTGCCCGTCTATAAGGCCGGGGAGAACAAGTCTCCCCTCAACGTCAATGACTCTTGTTTCCGCCGTTTTGTATTTAAGACATTCCTCTGTGGTTCCCACACAGATAAATTTCCTGTCTTTAATGCAGACTGCCTCTGCGTATTCTTTTTCCTTATTGCTTTTATATATTTTTCCGTTAAATAATATCAAATCCGCTTTCATATTCTGCTATCCTGACGGCTTTGTAACCGTTCCTTCCTCCCATCAGACAATTTACTATAGAACATCACTTATTATCTGGCATTGGATCCTTTTTCTTTCCGATGAGATACATAACCGCGCCGGCTGCAATCATAACTCCGCCACCGATTTTACCTATCTTTATCATACCCCAGAAATCACTCATAACTCCGCTGCCGTAAAGGTCAAGATAATAATCAGGGCCCCATTCGCCTTCATACCATGCGAGAAAGAAAGCTCCTGCAAACAGGATAATTCCAAACAGGAAGAAGAAAATGCCTATCCTTGTAATATCACCTTTTGCAAGGCGGGTTTTTTCATTTATAGGGTACTTAATCGGGTCAATCTTATACAGTCCTCCGTATATCCATTTGAAAGCTATGTAGAATATTACAGCCGTGACTATTGATATAAAGCCAAGCAGGAAGTATTCCGTACCGTTTACATACAGTCCAAAGATTCCTACTACTACAGGACATATAACCATAAATACAACAGCAGGCACTCCGCCTTTGACATGATAAACATCGCCGCGCTCTTCTATCGGATATTTTTTTCTCAGTTTTACAAAAGCAAAAGCAAGAACAACATAGCATATAATTCCCAGAGGGCATATGATTGTAAGTATAACTGAGAAATCAAGGTTCATAAGCAGCATTGTAATAGCTGCCAGGATAAGAATCGGCCAGTAAGGCACTCTTCTTTTCTTTGAAAGCTTTGTAAGGAAATGCGGGCACAGCTTGTCATTTCCAAGTACGAAGAAGCTTCTTGAGCCTGCCAGTATGTATGAATTAAAAATAGCGCACTGACCGACTATTGCAATTATAAGGAATACAACGCCCCATACAGGTCCGAGATGGGTAGTGAGAACCGATGCATAATCCACTGCGTTTTCTCCGTCTACGCCCCAGCTTTCCCATCTGCCCATTGATACGAGTCCTGCCACTGTAGGCAGTATGTAGCTGAGCATTATGATAGGAATTGCAATTTTAAATCCTTTAGGAATAGCTTCCGGATTTTCTATTTCACCTGCCATGGAGGATATGCAGCCGTAACCGCAGTACATCCAAATTCCGATGCAGATTGCGCTGCCTATGCAGCCAAACACACTTGTTTCAGGTGCTATAAAAGGTTCAATCGGATTGTAGTCCCAGTTGGCAAAGCCCACAACTGTAACCAGTCCGAAAGCTCCCAGAATCAGTACTGAAAATATAGTATCAAGAAGCGCAACTTCTTTTGTCCCAAGTAAGTTAATAACTGTAAAAAGCAATATCATTCCGATTTTGATACACATTGCGCCGGTAGCGCTTATCGGCAGGAATTTTGATGCATATCCTACAACAAGCACCACATATGATGCCATTCCAAGATAAACAGACAGTGTTGCCCACCATCCTACAAAGAAACCCCACATTTCTCCAAAGGCCTCTTTTACCCATACATACAGTCCGTTTTCTTCAGGCATAAATGCCGAAAGCTCAGAAACTGACATACATATTGGTATTGCCCATACTATAGGTATCACTATCAGCATAAGAATTGTCATTCCCGGCCCGCAGCTTGGTATCATAGCCTCAATTCCAAAGGCTCCTGCTGCAGTCAGGCAGTAAATGATGAAAGCAATACTGATCGGGCTCATTTTATGTTTTTTAAGTCCGGCAACGCCGTCTATATGCTGCGTCACATTTGTATTCTGACTCATTTTTACTCTCCTTTCTTATAAACGGTTTTTCCTCTGAATATAGTAGTGTCGACTTCTACTGAATATATTTCATCTATATTAATAGATTCAATATCACAATTAAGAACTGCAATGTCTGCAGATTTTCCAACCTCAATACTTCCCGTAATATTTTCTAAAAAGTTCTGATAAGCCCCCGACCAGCTGCTGCTTTTAATCGCCGCTTTAAGAGATACACATTCCTCCGACGGATTTATTTCGGGACCTAAAACTCTGCCCTTATAGTTTTCATATTCTGCCGTATCTCCTTTAAAGACACTTCTTGTCACAGCGCACTGGATACCGTGAAACGGATTCGGCGGCGGTGTAACAGGAAAGTCTGTGCCATAAGCAACCTCACAGCCTGCATCATAAAATTTCCTGCACGGATAAAGCTCAAGAGCCCTGTCTTTTCCAAACATAGGCACATAATTGTCCTCCGCATCTGAATCATATATCATCCATCTTGGCTGCAGATTAGCCATTATATCATTTTCTCCCATCAGCTTCAGATCCTCATCGGCTATAGCCATCAGATGAGCAATTACATTGCGGTTTTTCTTTCCTGTTTTGTTCTGTGCGTAACATAATGCCTCTACTGCCTGATGTACCGCTCCGTCACCCATTGCGTGAATATGTATCTGTTTTCCCGTTTCCATACACGCTGCTAAAGCATCTTTCAGTTCATCATCCTTAAAAAACAGTCTTCCGCAATAGCCCTCTTCAAGCCCATGCGTTTTTATAAATTCCGGGCTGTAAGGCTCAAGCATTACAAATTCACCCTCAACAAATACCTTGATTGTATTTATTTCAAAGGTTTCATTTACATTGTCCTTTCCCAGTCTGTCTTTAATCGCATTTACACTTTCATGGTTGCAGTTCTCAAGCAGATATACCCCTCTGAATCTCATGTCAAGCTCATTTTCCGCAGCAAGCTCCTTATATGCTGTAACGGCATTTTCTGTACACATACAGTCATTTACAAGAGTTATGCCGTAGCAGGAGGCACATTCTTTCTGAAATCTTTTTAACGTCTGCTTATATTGCTCTACGGTATAGTCATAATTGTCCAGATTGTTTTTTATCAGGTTTATGGCTTCCATATCAAAGAAAACCCCTGCCGGATATCCGCTTTCTTCTCTCACTATTTCTCCTGTTTCCGGATCCGGAGTTTTTTCCGAAATCCCTGCAAGCTCTATTGCCTTTGTATTTACCCAGATGCAGTGCAGACAGTACGACTCTACAACCACAGGTCTGTCATCACATATTCTGTCAAGGTCATGTCTGTCGGGCCATCTTTTTTCTCTGCAGGTGTTCATAAAAAACGCTCTGTTCCAGCCATTGCCTTTAATTACACTGTAATCCTCATGCTCTGCGCAGTAAACAGCAAGCCTGTCTGTATATTTAAGAATAACTTCATCACAGGTTTCTTCGGGGCTCCCTGTTATATCAAACAGCTGGCATGAAATAAAAATATTCGCTGCTGTACTCGGATGGGCATGAGCATCACAAAGCCCCGGAAATATACTGTTACCGCTGCAGTCAATTACTTCTGTTTCTTCCGAAACTCTTTTTCTGATTTCATCATCATTTCCCACTGCGGTTATTTTGCCGTCTTTAATAGCTACCGCCGTTTTCTGTGGCATTCCATATGCCTCTTCAAACGAAAACACTTTACCGTTTATTAAAACTGTATCTGCGTACATAAACACCCTCCGAATTAAATTTGTCTGTTTCAAATTTTCTGATTATATGATAATATCTTTTTAGATATAAAAATACTACCTTTTTATCGTAAAATTATTTGAGATTTTATAAGAATTTGACTATAAATTCTTCTCGGAGGCTATTATGAAGATAAAAAACCTTACTCCCGAAACACATCATGAAATTCATATTTCAGCCAAGCTTATGAACATCAGACACTATAATTCACATATGCACGAGGACTCTCTGGAGCTTCTGTATTGTATTTCAGGGAACCTTAATCTGGTTTCCGCACATATGGATTATCTGCAATTGCACGAAAATGAACTCCTGTTACTTGACAGGAATGACATACATTATGCCTGGGCTGATGATGACAATAAAATACTTGTAGTACATATAGGCCTTGCCGATTACAGTCTCTATGCAGAACGAGTAAAATATCTGTTTTTTTCATGTGCAACATTTCTGTGCAAACCCGAACAGCAGGCTTCAATGGATAAAATCATAGACCTAATGCTGGCAGCTGCATATGTCCGATACTCCGATGAAACCTGTCGAACGGCCATATACAAAAAACTATATGATTCTCTGTCTACTCTTCTGGTTGAAGAATTCAGCTGGTTTGCGGTTGAAAATCTTACGAGCAGAGAAAATGAAAAATACAGAGAAAGACTGGAGGGAATTTTGAAGTATGTACAGCTTCATTATGATGAAAAAATAACGGTTTCTCAGCTTGCAAAGCGCTATTACATAAATGAGAATTATCTTTCTCAGTTTCTCAAAACCACAAGCTTTGAAAGTTTTTCAATGCTTCTGCAGTATATACGCTGCTATGAAGCCGAAAGACTTCTTCTGACAACCGATATGAAAATCCAGGAGATTTCTGACAGATGCGGATTTTCTTCAGTGAAATATTTCCATAAATATTTCAAACTTTTATGGGGAATTACTCCTCTGCAACACAAATTCAGACATTTGAGATTCTGCTCAGAACCTGATAATTTTTTTGAGTATGAAAAAAACACAGCTTTTACAACTGTGCGTGATCATATAGCAAAACGGCATATAGATAAATTTATAGAAATTTAACAGACTCGCAGCAGAAAAGGCAGCCTCATGCAAGCTGCCCTCTATCTGACACTTTTAACATTTCTCCATACCGCAAGGATATGCGCTTTTTGCCATCTGTTTCTCATGCATTACCGCACTGTAAAAACCATATCCGCCGGAAAGATTATAACATTCAAAACCATACTGTGACAGAATACAGCACGCAATATAACTTCTGAGGCCTGACTGACACACGACATAAATAGGGTTTTTTATATCAAATTCCTCAATATGCTCTCTCAGTTCATCGACCGGTATATTAAAAAAGCCTTTTATGTGTCCGCTGTCAAACTCCTCTGCCGTCCGGACATCAATCAGTGTCATACTGCCGTCACACTTAAGCTTCTCCACCTCATTCCAGTGAAACTGTGCAACCTTTTCCGTTTCCAGATTTTCAATCATAAACCCTGCCATATTAACAGGATCCTTTGCCGAAGAATAAGGCGGCGCATAAGCCAGCTCAAGCTCCACAAGCTTATCTGCTGTCATTCCCGCGCGTATTGCAGCTGCAAGCACATCTATTCTTTTATCCACCCCTTCATAGCCTGCAATCTGCGCTCCGAGCAGGCGAAGCGTCTCCTTTTCATACAGAACTTTCATGTACATGGTCTGCCCTCCCGGGTAATAGGCAGCATGAGAAACCGGAGAAAGAATGACCTTATCATATACAATCCCTGCAGCCTCCGCTGTTTTTTCATTTATGCCGGTAACAGCTCCTGTCATTTCAAAAATCTTAATAACAGATGAGCCCTGTGTTCCTTTAAACATACTGTTTCCTCCGCATATATTGTCTGCGGCGATACGTCCCTGTTTGTTAGCCGGTCCTGCAAGAGAAATCAGGGATTTCTTCCCTGTTACAAAATGAGATACTTCAACCGCATCTCCAACAGCATAAATATCAGGGACAGAAGTCTCCATATACTCATTAACTGCAACAGCTCCGCGAATCCCCAATGCCAGTCCTGCTTTTTCTGCCAGCACTGTATCAGGCTCCACTCCGACTCCCAGCAGCACCATATCAGAAGATATCGGCTCGGAGTCCTTTATCATAGTCACCGGCTTACCTCCTTTACTACTGAAGCCTGTAACTGTTTTTTCCAGTTCGAGCTTCACTCCGTGGCTTCTCATCTGCGCATGTATAAAGCTTGCCATATCTGCATCCATAGGTGCAAACAGCTGATTTGAACGCTGAATTACAGTCACAGATATCCCCATAGCTGTCAGGTTCTCTGCCATTTCCAGTCCGATAAATCCCCCTCCCACTAAAACTGCAGTCGCCGGTTTATATTCTTCAATAAACTTTCGAATACGCAAAGTGTCTTCCACTGTCCTTAGTGAAAAAATCCTGTCTGAAGTTACTCCCGGCAGGTGCGGAACAACAGGTTTTGCTCCGGGGGACAGCAGCAGTTTGTCGTATTGCTCATGATAAATCTCTCCGGTATCCAGCCTTCGTATTGCAACAGTTTTACTTTTAACATCAATATCCACCGCTTCATTTCGCACTCTTACATCAATATGAAAACGCTCCCAAAAGCTCTGCGGCGTCTGCAGAGTCAGCTCTGCCTGCTCCCTGATCACGCCTCCGATAAAATACGGCAACCCGCAATTTGCATAAGAGACATAGTTACTGCGTTCTAATACAATAATCTGTGCTGTTTCATCCAGACGTCTTATACGAGCTGCGGCAGAAGCCCCGCCTGCCACACCGCCTATAATAATCACCTTCATCTTGCTTCCTCCGCCATCTCTGCAATCTCTGCCTTAGGGCGATATCCGACCTTTGCATCAACTGCTTTTCCATTTTTAAACATTACCAGCATAGGTATTCCCGTCACCTGAAACTGTCCTGCAAGTTCTCTTTGTTCATCAACATTGATTTTGCCTACCTTTATAATCCCTTCATATTCATCTGCAATTTCCTTAACTACAGGAGAAAGCATTCTGCACGGCCCGCACCAGCCTGCCCAAAAGTCCACCAGAACAGGCTGGTCAGCCTCTATAACTTCTTTTTTAAAATTAGACATTGTAATCTCTACCATAACAAAAATTCCTCCCTTATATTATTTTTTTATTCTTCAGTCTGCAAATATCCTGTGTCATTGTCCCCATCGGACAAAATGTGCACCATGTTCTCGGTTTATACATTATCATTACAGCTATACCCAGAATCAGAGAGGACAGCATCAGGCTGTAAAATCCGAAACTGAATTGTGCTATCCAATCCTCCACCATTCCTGCAGTATACGTCCATCCCCATGGAATACGAAAAGTCCACAGCAGTTTAATGCTTTCTCGCAAAGTCCCGCCGCCTGCTCCCACGAGCCATGTCTGAAATAGCATATTCCCAAACATAGTTAAAAAGAAAATCAGGAAGCCGTACCGGAATCCTTTTGATGACAGCCAGCGAGGGGTTTGCTTAAATCGTGACAGTTTCAATTCTCCGCCCAGTCTGGCAAACAGCTGTCCGCGTCCGCACAGATGATTGCAGAAAAATTTATTTCCGCCAATAACTGCAATACAAAATGGCAGCAGAAAATCAATCATACCAAGCCATGCAAACAATATATTGAAAAAGCCCAGAGCAAAAAACAGAACAGACCATATCCATAAATAATCATACCAGTGTTTTTTCTTCAAAGTTTCACCTCTCTTTTAAGCTTATGCTGCCGGCAGGACATATTTTTAAACACATACCGCACCCCACGCAGTTATCTTCTGTTACAGCCGCATAACAGCCGCAATATACCTTTATTGCAGCTTTAGGGCATTGGTTTTCACATGCCCCGCATGCCACACATCTTTTCTTATTCACCACAGCAGTTTTTCCTGATGCCATTTACCCCTCCGTTAATCCTTAATTGATTTATAATAGAGCATGCAGTGACAGAAGCCTTCGAATTCAGGATCTTTAATCTGCTCCTTAAATTCCCGGCACATACATTTTGTTTCCTCCGTGCGCTCCGTACGGCAGGGGCAATATCCGCCCGTATGCTCAAGTCCTTCTTTTATCACATCAACTATCTGTTTATCTTTGTTCAGTGTAATTTTCATCTGCTGCACCTCCTTATGTTACATTCATTCTAACCTATAAGAAATCCGTTTACTGTGACTTGGTCACACTTTACATCAAAAATTTCAAAAAATAAAAAGAGCAACATCCTCATTTTAATATCACTCTTTTTCTTCTCTTTATATATACGAAGTAAAGCTGCTCATTTACAGAAGCTTTTTGATTTCGTCTATGTTTTCAAGCTTTATTTCTCCACGCTTCAGCTCTACCAGACCTGCTTCAGCAAACCGTTTGAGCATTCGGGCCACAGCTTCTCTCGCAGAGCTGATATGCACTGCAATCTGATCATGGGTAATATATATGTTTTTTACTCCGGTTCTTTCATACTCCTCAACAAGAAATCCTGCAAGACGCTGGTCGAGCCTTTTAAACATAATCTGCTGCATGGACCACATGACATCCGAGAATCTCCCAATCGCCAGTTCATATAAAAAACATTTCACATGGATATTTCTGCTCTGCAGGCAGTCAATTGTCCCCGACGGGATAACAAGTATATCGCTGACCTTCTCGGCAGTCATGCCGGTATCAAAAGTAATCTCACTTATAATGCAGGAAGCAGACAGCACACAGATTTCTCCCGGATACAGATTAAACAGGGTAACCTCCCGGCCCTCATCTGAAAGCAGAGATGTTCTGAGCCTGCCCTTAAGCAGCAAAAGCATTCCCAGACATTCATCAGCGCCTCCGTAAACAAAAGCACCTTTTTCATATCTGCGCAAAAAAGCATTTCTTTGTATAAGCTGTTTTTCTTCTTCTGTTAATTCTGTCCAGAAAGGAATCTGCTCAAAAGACTTCCTCGTTATCTCCATACGTTTATTTGTCATCAGTGGCAGCCTTTATTCCCACAGCCATGACTGCCGCAGGAGCTGTTCTCTCCATGATGCTCATGGTGACTGCACTGTACATCCGGATTATAGTTAAGCTTTCCTGACAGAAGTTCTGTCACTGCGGTATCCGCATCACCGCTTACACCTCCGTATAATCTGATGCCGGCTTCAGCTAGAGCGGTCTGCGCTCCGCCGCCGATTCCGCCGCATATCAGTGTATCTGCACCATGCTTCATCAGAAATCCTGCAAGCGCTCCATGTCCGCTGCCCGCAGTTTCTATAATTTCAGAATTAACAATCTCTGTATTATCAGTCTCATAGAGTTTAAATCTCTCTGTATGTCCGAAATGCTGAAAAATCTGTCCGTTTTCATAAGGTACTGCAATTTTCATAGTGAAACCTCCCCTGTTTCTGTTCTTTAGCTCTGTTCTCTTATTATTATCTGCCTGCCGGCATTTAAGTTCGCAGCGGCAATTTTCCCTGCCGTCGCATACACGATAATTACCGCCTGCAATAACCAGCTTCCTGCCGTAAACAATACAGGCTGCAAGCTTACGTCTTGCATTTTCATAAATTTCCTGTACTGTTGATCTCGAAATATCCATTTGAAGCGCGCATTGCTCATGAGTTTTTTCTTCTAGGTCCACCAAACGAATAACCTCATACTCATCTACTGTCATTATAATGGGGATTTCCCCTCTGTGTTTCTCAGGGTAAAAACTATCTGTCTGCGGCGCATTACAGATTCTGCGACATTTCTGCGGTCTTGCCATTAAGAACCTCCTTTATTTTCGGTATATACCGATTATATCATTTTTGAAATCATAATTCAAGTCTTCAGAATATATTCTTCCCTGTACAAATATTCCCCCTGCAATTATGATATATTATATAATTCTCTTACCTAATATATGTGATTTTACAGATTCAAACCATTATTTCGTATATACCACTTGCTGATTACGCTGCGTAATACTCTATAATAACCTCATACAGAAAGGGAGGTGAAGGCTATGTCAATGTATACAACAGGAGAATTAGCTAAGCTTTGCGGAGTGACTGTCAGAACTGTGCAGTATTACGACTCCCGCAGTATTCTTCTTCCCAGCCGGCTGTCAGAGGGCGGCAGGAGGCTCTACTCAGAGGATGATCTCAGAAAAATGAAAACCATATGTTTCCTGAGAAGCCTTGGTCTGTCTATAGACTCTATCAGAGAAATTCTTGACGAGGTTCATCCGGAGCAGGTTATAGCTCTTATCCTGCAGCAGCAGGAGACAGCTCTCCGCAGTGAAATAAAAGCAAATGAAAAAAACTTGCCCTTATAGAAGATCTGAGGCAGGGCATAAAGCTTGCAGGCGATTTCTCTGCCGATTCAATAAGTGATATAGCCGGTACTGTGGACAACAGAAAAAAACTGCGCAAAGTGCATGCGGTAATGATCGTACTTGGAGTAATAATGGACATAATTGAAATCGGAACTCTCATTCTTGGTATTTCAAAGGGGATATGGTGGCCGTTTGCAGTCGGACTGCCTGTTATAATTACCTTGGGAGTATGGATTTCAATGTATTATTTCAGAAACACTCTGTATATCTGTTCGGAATGTCAGAGGATTTTCAGACCTGTCTTTAAGGAGGCTTTTTTTGCAGCTCACACACCTGCCGCCAGAAAGCTGAGATGTCCGGAATGCAGTCACAAGGGCTACTGCGTTGAAATATATGGAAAATAGGCGTCAGATGAAAAAATTTAAAAAGCCGTTTCTTTTTTCGGCTGCAATGCTTCCTCTTATTGTTGCTGCAGTTATTCTGACAGCCTTTTACCAGATACAGCTTTATCCCTCAGATATTATCGCAGGTGCCGTAAATCAGCTTGGAAGCAAAACAGCGCTGATTATACTCTCATCAGTTCAGGGCAGCCTGCTTGTTGCGGCGTGCTGTTTTTTCGGATATATTCTTGCAGACAAAACGGGACTCTGGATACCTCTTTATATAGAAAAGGACAAACTGTTGAAAGCCCTTGCGCTGTCAGTTTCCGCAGGACTTGTATTCAGTCTGGATTACTGGACCTTCGGAGCATATGAGCCTTTAATTCAAAGCTCCATAACAGGAGCGGGACTGTCTGCCGCAGGCTTTGGGGCTGCTGTTCTTTACGGCGGTATTGCCGAGGAAATCCTTATGAGATTATTCCTTATGTCCCTTATTGCATTTATTCTATGGAAGCTTTTCTTCAGAAACACGTCAAAAAACAAGCTGCCGGATAAAATCTTTATATCGGTCAATATCATCTCTGCTCTGCTGTTTGCCGCAGGACATCTGCCGGCGACGGTTACTGCTTTTGGAGCGCTTACACCTATGTTGCTTGCAAGATGCTTTTTGCTAAACGGTATCTTCGGGCTATTGTTTGGCCGGCTGTACCGCAGATACGGCATCTGGTATGCCATGGCAGCTCATATGCTTGTTCACATAGTCAGCAAGGCTGTATGGCTCATATTAATATAACTATTGGAAAAAATAACAGTTAACGCTACCCTGTTCAGATTACTTCCTATAGTCAAATCAGTTATAACGTTTATAATTATTGACTATTATCCTTTTATGGTATATAATTATAAACATTAAGGAGTTGATCACATGGGTAAAAAAGCAGTCACTATTCTTCCTGCGACGAAGCAGATACTTGAAACAATGGGAGAACAGATAAAGCTTGCAAGACTTCGCAGGAGTCTGTCAACAGCACTGGTTGCAGAAAGAGCGGATATAAGCCGGGCCACTCTATGGAAAGTGGAAAAGGGCGATCCGTCAGTGGCAATCGGTATATATGCAGCTGTTTTGCATGCGTTAAACAATATGGACAGCGACCTGCTTCTGGTTGCCAAAGATGATAAGCTGGGAAGAACACTTCAGGATCTGGCGCTGACTGTTCGCAAGCGGGCGCCTAAAGGAGAATAAAATGTCAAAAACAATTTATGTATATGAAACCTTTAGCTCACAAAAATCAGAAATAATGGGCTATCTTTATATTGATTTTTCTCGTGGTTCTGAACATCATTCTTTTGAATTTGATAATAACTGGCTTAAATCACACAGCTGCAAATTCACACTTGACCCGGAGCTGTATTTTACTCAGGGAAGGCAGTACCCCGCAGGCAAACCCACCTTTGGAATATTCTCTGATGCATCACCGGACCGCTGGGGAAGAGTCCTAATGGAAAGAAAAGAAAGGTTTACTGCAGACAAAGAGTCCCGCAAGCCAAAAAAATTAAACAGCGGTGATTATCTCCTTGGCGTATATGATGAAAGCCGTATGGGAGCTCTCCGCTTTAAATCTGAGGCATCAGGAGATTTTCTATCATATGACAAAGAAACTTCTGTACCTCCCTGGACAGCGCTTCGCACTCTTGAAGAGGCTTCAAGAAATTTTGAAAATGAAGAAACAACACTGCAGGAAAAATGGCTGAACCAGCTTATCAGACCGGGTTCATCTTTAGGTGGTGCAAGACCAAAGGCAACTGTTAAAGATCCTGACGGTGAACTCTGGATTGCAAAATTTCCATCAAGAAAAGATGATTATAATATCGGTGCCTGGGAAAAAACAGCAAACGATATGGCTGTATTATGCGGGCTAAATGTCCCTCAAACCAGACTGGAGAATTTCTCAAAGCTTGGAGGCACTTTTCTGGTAAAAAGATTTGATCGAAACGGGACCGAAAGAATTCATTTTGCTTCAGCAATGACTATGCTGGGCAAAACAGATGGCGCTTCATCAGATGATGGTACCAGCTACCTTGATATTGCATCATTTATCAAATCGAATGGAGCCGACCCAAAGAAAGACCTTCTTGAACTATGGAAAAGGATTGTCTTTAATATGGCTATAACGAATAGTGATGATCATTTAAGAAACCACGGATTTTTGCTTAAAAAAGACGGTTGGCATCTTTCACCGATATATGATATTAACCCTGTACCATATGGGGATACCTTGGCGCTAAATATAGATAATATCAGTAATGAAATTTCCCTTGAACTTGCAGTTGAGTCGGCACATTATTATTGTATTCTTAAGAAAGATGCTGTAAGTATAGCAGCAGATATTATTAATACTATAAAGAATAATTGGGAAAAAACCGCTTTATCCAACGGACTTACTCACGCTGCTATCGAAAATATGCGCCCGGCATTCAACCTTTGTAAATAAATTCAAACACGCCATTCCTGTCGGATACAGCGGCTGCAATTCTGTATCCGGCATTTTTATTATATATTTTTTTAATTTGTATGAGACAAACATATATGTCAGTTCGTTTAATATACGAGTACTCAAAAGCGAGGTATAGTATTGAACATTTCACAGATTTACAATGAACACAAAAACTCAGTGTATCGTCTTGCACTGACATATATGCATTCCACAGGTGAGGCAGAGGATATCTGTCACGATGTATTTATGCGGCTTATCCAAAATAAAGCTTCCGTCTGCAAAGGCAAAGAGCGCGCGTGACTTATGACCGTTACCGCAATTCTTTGCAAAGACAGACTCAGGTTTCTAAAACGCCACGCAAGCGAAAAGCTTCCCGAAGATATACCCTATACTTCCGGCAGCACACTTGAAATCACCGATGCAGTAATGTCGCTTTCTGTGAAAGAGCGTACGGTTATCTACCTCTACTATTACGAGGGCTACTCTACGGCAGAGATTGCACAGATACAGAAAATAAGTCGGTCTGCTGTAACCTCAAGGCTTGAGAGAGCCCGAAAACATCTTAAAAACAGGCTGGAGGAAGAATAAATGTCAGATAAATATTTTGAAAAATACACAAAAGAAATGGACAGCATAACCATTTCGAAAGAAGCTGATGAATCTATTTACGATGATCTTCTCGAAGCCTGTAAGGCTCAGAAGGGAGATTATATAATGACATACAAAAAAAAGCGCACTATGCGCATAGGCCTTATCGCCGCAGCGCTCGTTGCGGTGCTTGCCGCTATAAATGCTCATATCGAAATGAAGCGTACCGATTACGGACAGACTACGGAAATTGATTTTGCAAAAACAGATGATGCAAAGCCGGAGCTTGGATTTTACTATCCTGAATGCATTCCCGACGGTTATACAAAGGTGTTTGTTTCAGAATACGATAACAGAATGCAGACTGTAGTATATGAAAATCCGCAAGGAGCAGAACTCAGGTACATTTATGAAACCGCGGGAGAGGGCGGTCAGGTTTCCTTTGAAAACATCAGATCGGAAGAAACAGTCGATATCAACGGCAGCAGCGGCACACTCTACACACTCTCCGACAGCAGCAGAATTCTGCTCTGGACAAATGATGCAGCAGGCATCGGGTTTACGCTTACTGCAACAGATAAGAACATAGACCTGATAAAAATGGCTGCAAGCGTTGCCCCCTCTGACAAGCCTATGCAGGCAAAGGATATACGCAGCAGATAATTTCAGCAAAGGCAGACACTTTGATTGGTGCCTGCCTATTTGTTATCTCAGATATTTCCCCAGCATCTCCATAACACAACTTTTAACATTCCTTATGATTTTTTCTGCATACGGTCTGCTCATACAAATCATATCAGCAACTGCAAGCAAATCCTCCTCTTTCGGGTCCTTTCCATTTCCATGTATGCTGGTTGCATGCTCTCCCCACAGAGAATTGCTGTACGTCAGATCATATGCAGGCGAAAGTTTCCACCTGCTTTCATCAAAGTCGTAAAGAAAACTGAAATTTTTGGCATGGTCGTCACGATTATGAGCAAAAACGTTAAAGCACATAAGCCTGTACAGCTTCTCAACCTCATTAAAGTCCTTTGTAAGCTCTAAAGTTGCCTTCATCAGAATATCATAGTCAAGAGCAAGGTCGCGATGAGAAGTTTCCAAAAGACCTGAAGCTGAAATCATATGGATTTTCTCTGTAGTTCCGTTTTCTGAAACTCTCCTATCAAATCGCTTTGTACCAAAATATCCCTCGCATTTTTTTGATGCAAACAGTCTGGTTTCTGCCATCTCGATACCGCACTGCCCTGCGCAAACCGCATAGTCGTATTCCTGTCTGCCGATTTCTTTTTTGTCCTCAGGCGCAGGGAACTTTATAATCCAAGGTTCTCCCTCAAACTCAGTAAGAATTTTAGGCCTTGCTCCGCCGGAAGATGCTCCAAGGCTGAAAAGCTCATCAAGGCTTTCAGTATACTCGGTTGCAAGAAGCCTGCTGCATTCCCCTGCAATATAGTCAAGATCACCCGATATTTTGCTTCCTTTAAAATTATATTCCGGCACATACTCAAGAGCTCCCATACCAGAGCTTCCCACAACTGCAAGCCTGTCAAGACTCTCCAATTCCGCCGGATTAATATGGTTTTTGAGAAGCAGGCGATCTACCAGCAGCCTGCCCCAGCCGTCCGGAAGACTGTCTGAAAAGACTCCGAACAGTCCGTCAAAAGGCAAAACCTTAGGAACAAAAAGTTTACGGCTCATCGGCAGTGAAAACGGGCTGATTGAAAATCCCTCGGCAAGCCACTCCTCACTGTACTGAAAAGCTGCAATATGCTCTTTGTAAAGTGCCAGTGTGCCTACGGTTTTTCCGTCATAATTAACTTTTAGCTGTCTATTTCTGTCCATTGATAATTTCCTCTATAGATAAAAACGGCACCTCTGCAAACAGCTCTGAAAGCTCATCGTCTATTTCCAGGGCAATTGCAATTTTAATCAGCGATTTCAGCGAAATTTCACCTGTGCTCTCAAAGCGCTTGACAGAGCCAAGGCTCACTCCCGACTTCTCGGCAAGTCTCTGCTGTGAAATTTTTCTCCGCTTCCTTATTTCTTTAACACGCAGCGCAATATCCGTCTGCATCTCTCTTGGTGTTTTTCTTTTAATAACTATCATAGCTAATATTTTATCCCATTTACTCAAAAATATCAAGTTTCAGCTAATATTTTATCCATAAAAAAAGACTGCCGAAGCAGCCTTTTTTAATGCTATTTATTGAGAATTTCCATAAATTCTTTGCCTGTAATAGTTTCTTTTTCGTACAGAACTTTTGCCAGCTCATCAAGCTTGCTGCGGTTTTCCTGTAAAATCTGCCTTGCCTTTTCGTGCTGGGTTTTTACCAGTTCAACAACCTTTTCGTCAATTTCTCTCTGTGTTTCTTCCGCACATTCCAAAGAGGTATCTCCACCCAGATATTTATTGTTTACGGTTTCCATTGCCACCATATCAAAGTCATCGCTCATACCGTAGCGTGTAATCATAGCGCGGGCAAGCTTTGTCGCCTGTTCAATATCGTTGGCCGCCCCCGTTGTGATTTCGCCGAAAACAACCTCCTCGGCTGCTCTGCCGCCTGCAAATGTAGCGATTTTGTTTTCAAGCTCCTGCCTGCTCATAAGAACCTTGTCGTTCTGCTCAACCTGCATTGTATATCCCAGCGCTCCCGATGTACGAGGTATAATCGTTATTTTCTGAACAGGAGCAGACTCTGTCTGCATAGCTGCAACCAGCGCATGTCCGATTTCGTGATAAGCCACAACCTTTTTCTCGCTGTCAGTCATAATCGCATTCTTCTTCTGGTATCCTGCAATAACAACTTCTATGCTCTCCTCAAGGTCTGCCTGCTGCACTGTAGTCCGTCCGTTTCTTACCGCGCGAAGCGCCGCCTCATTTATAATGTTGGCAAGTTCAGCGCCGGAGGTGCCTGCCGCCATACGCGCAATTGTATGGAAATCAACATCATCCGCAGTCTTTATCTTCTTTGCGTGAACCTTGAGTATAGCCTCTCTGCCTATGAGGTCAGGAAGCTCTACAGGCACGCGGCTGTCAAATCTTCCCGGTCTTGTCAGAGCGGGGTCTAAGGACTCAGGTCTGTTGGTTGCCGCAAGAATAATTACTCCGGTATTGCCTTCAAAGCCGTCCATTTCAGTCAGAAGCTGATTTAAGGTCTGCTCTCTTTCGTCGTTGCCGCTGAAATTACCGTCACGCTTCTTGCCTATCGCATCTATTTCGTCTATAAATACAATACAAGGCGCTTTTTCTTTGGCCTGCTTGA
>ERZ857745.723-NODE-723-length-46593-cov-4.023637_pt1 | contig 46593 bp, 49 predicted proteins | sample MGYA00519699_ERZ857745 | MGnify/ENA primary metagenome ERZ857745 (study PRJEB31778, sample SAMEA3449357) | human gut metagenome | biome: human gut; feature: human-associated habitat; material: faeces | place: United Kingdom | collected 2010/2012 ... | reverse complement strand
ATCCCACCACTTATAGAAGTGGGGGATTTCTTGCTCACGGCGTGTTAAAACCATATATCAAGCAATTTTCCACTTACCCTCTCCATTCTGATCGCAGAAATTCGGCGCTGATGTATATTGGCTTAATTCCCCTTTAACTGTTTGACATCATATCCGAATACAATATCAAATGTACTTTTAATTTTACAGCTTCATCGTAAGTCCGACTCTCTGCTTGTCATAGTCTATTGATATTATCTTCACCTTGACAGTATCCCCTACCGAAACAGCGTCCATAGGGTGCTTGATAAATTTATCGCTTATCTGCGATATGTGCACAAGACCGTCATTTTTAACACCTATATCAACAAACGCGCCGAAATCGACTACATTTCTGACAGTACCCGTAAGCTCCATATCAACCTTGAGGTCCTCAAAGCTTCTGACATCATTTCTGAATATTACTGCCGGAGCCTCGTCTCTTGGGTCTCTGCCCGGTTTTTTGATTTCATCAATAATATCCTTGAGTGTCGGTGTTCCTATCCCTATATCCTCCGCCAGTTTTTCTATGCTCCTGCCAAGTCCTGCATTGAGGTTTTTGAGTGCGTCAAAGCCTTTTGCTCTGCCTGTCACAGCAGGATATGCGGCGCATATTCTCTCCTCTATATCCTTGGCTCCGCCCTTTGATATTTCTTCCTTATCTATGTGAAGCTTATCCAGCATAGCCTCTGCCGCCTCATATGACTCCGGGTGTACAGAGGTTGCATCAAGAGGGTTGTCTCCCTTTGAAATTCTGCAAAAGCCTGCGCACTGGGTAAATGCCTTGGGTCCCAGCTTTGAAACCTTGAGAAGCTGTTTTCTGTCCGTAAATGCTCCGTTTTCCTCTCTGTAGGCAACAATGTTCTTTGCAATACCCATATTGATGCCCGCAATATATGAAAGCAGTGACGGTGAGGCAGTATTCAGGTCAACGCCAACTCTGTTTACGCAGTCCTCTACAACATTTCCGAGAGCAGTTTCAAGCATTCCCTGATTTATATCGTGCTGATACTGTCCCACTCCTATGTGCTTAGGCGATATTTTTACAAGCTCTGCAAGAGGATCCTGCAGTCTTCTGCCCAGTGACATAGCGCCTCTTGTGGTTACATCAAGGTCAGGATATTCCTCTGCCGCAAGCTTAGATGCCGAATATACCGATGCGCCTGCTTCGTTTACAATAGTGTACTGGATATCATAACTGTTTTTCTTGAGGAACTGTGCAACCACCTCTTCAGTTTCTCTTGAGGCAGTACCGTTTCCTATTACAATCACATTTATTCTGTATTTTTCTATCAGCTTGGCAAGAACAGCCTCTGTCCCCTTCACATCGTTTTTAGGCTGTGTAGGATAGATAGTCGTATATGCCAGTAGCTTACCTGTCTGATTGAGTACCGCAACCTTGCAGCCTGTTCTGTAGCCCGGGTCTATGGCTATAATTCTTGCTCCGTTTACAGGCGGCACCATAAGCAGTTTTTCTGTGTTCTTCGCAAATACCTTTACAGCCTCCTCCTCTGCTCTTTCTGTAAGCATATTTCTTGCTTCTCTTTCAACAGACGGAGCTATAAGGCGCTTGTAGGCATCTGCTATGGTTGCTTCCAGAAGCTCTGTAAATATACTGTTTTCGCTGGTTACAACCATATCCCTTATCATTTTGAGGACCTTGTCCACATCAAGCTCCACTTTGACCTTGAGCTTTTCTTCCTTTTCGCCTCTGTTTATGGCAAGGACTCTGTGGTTTGGTATTTTGGATACGGCTTCGCTGTATTCGTAGTATGTTTCATATACTGATTTTTCTTCCGGGTCTGTCGCAGTCGAGGTTATAACGGCTGATGAGAATGTATACTCTCTTACTGCCGCTGTGATTTCCGGATCGTCTGAAATCATTTCAGCTATGATGTCACAGGCTCCCGCTATGGCCTTGTCCTCTGACTCAACGCCTTTTTCCTCATTAACAAAGTCTGCGGCAAGCTCCTCTACGCTGCCTGTTTCCTGCTCCTGCTTCCAGAAAATCATAGCAAGAGGCTCTAAGCCTTTTTCTTTGGCCTTGGAAGCTCTTGTTGCTTTTTTCTGTTTGAAAGGCTTGTACAGGTCCTCAACTCTCTGCAGCACCTCTGCCTTTAAAATCTCTTCCTTAAGTTCATCGGTAAGCTTGCCCTGCTCATCTATGAGGCGGATTACCTCCTCCTTGCGCTCCTCAAGACCTCTGAGATATGCAAGTCTTGTATCAAGCTCTCTTAGTATGTCATCGGAAAGTCCGCCTGTTGCTTCCTTACGGTATCTTGCAATAAACGGTATTGTGTTGCCCTCGTCTATAAGTTGTACGGTTTTTTCAACCTGTGATGCTTTGAGTTTAAACTCTGCCGCCAACCTCTCAATTATATTCATACTGTTAATGGTCCTTTCGTTTTTGCTCTCTCTATTTTACAGAGTAACCTTGCTGTAATCAACCATTTATTTTTCATAATGCTTAATCAGCGCCTGCATGCCCGCTCTGCCAAGTCCCGCATCAGACAGCTGCTGGTAATTCTCAATCACCCTGCCTAGCACATCAAGCTCAAGACCTCCCAGCTTTGCCGAATCGTATGCCAGCTTCATATCCTTTATGAAAAAGTCCACAAAAAAGCCCGGCTCCAAATCATCTTTGCATATTCTCTCGCCGTAGGACTCAAGCAGCGCATTCTGCCCAGCACCTGCCGCTGCGCCTTTCATAAACACCTCCGGGTCAAGTCCCTGTTCTCTGACATATGCAAAAGCCTCGCACACACCCGACATTATCGACGCCTGCATTATCTGGTTTGCAAGCTTGGCGTGCTGCCCCGCGCCTGACGGGCCGTAATAGGTTATGTTGCTGCCCATTGCCTCGAATATATCCATGCACGCCTCGCAGTCCTCACGCTTACCGCCGACAAGTATTGATAAGGTTCCTGCCTTTGCTCCTCTGTCACCGCCTGTAACAGGCGCATCAAGCACATGAAATCCCAGAGGTGAAGCTGTCTCCGAAATTCTCATATCCAGCTGCGGGCTTGTGGTTGTCATATCTATAAGGTAGGCGCCTTTTTCAGCTGAGTCTATTATCTTTCCCTCACCGAAGTACACAGCTTCAACATCAGCAGGATAGCCTACTATTGTAATTACGGCATCACAGCCTTTCACGCAGTCTCTGATGGTTTCAAAGAACTTGGCGCCCTCTGCAATAACATCTTTGACCTTCTCTTTATTTCTGGCATAAATGCACACTTCAAAGCCCGCCTTCATCAGATTGCGAACCATTGATTTACCCATAATGCCAACACCTATAAATCCTATTGTTTTCATATCTTCCTCTCCTCGCTATTGACAAAGAGCCGCATAAGTCAAAACCTATGCAGCCCGTTCATTTCGTTTAATTGCCCTGTTTCAGCTTTTCATTTATAAAGTAATCGATATCCCCGTCCATCACTGCATCAACATTGGCGGTTTCAGCTCCTGTCCTGTGATCCTTGACCATAGTGTACGGCTGGAAAACATATGAGCGTATCTGCGCTCCCCACGTTATCATTGAGAAATCGCCCTTAAGCTCCTTGAGGTCTTCCTTCTGCTGCTCCTCTGCCAGCTCTATCAGCTTGGATTTGAGAATTTTCATAGCTGTTTCTCTGTTTTGTATCTGGCTTCTCTCATTCTGGCAGGTAACCACAATGTTTGTAGGCAGATGCGTAATTCTGATAGCCGAGTCGGTAGTGTTTACATGCTGACCGCCTGCACCGCTTGATCTGTAGGTATCAACTCTGATGTCCTCAGGATCAATTTCAATATTGATGTCGTCATCTATTTCAGGCATTACCTCAAGTGAAGCAAACGAAGTCTGTCTTTTGCCTGCGGCATTGAAAGGTGATATTCTGACAAGCCTGTGAACGCCCTGCTCGTTTTTGAGATAGCCATAAGCATTCTCACCCTCTGCAATCAGCGTTGCAGATTTGATGCCTGCCTCTGTATCGTCCTGCAGATCTATCAGCCTTACCTTGTATCCCTTTTTTTCACACCATCTGGTATACATACGAAGCAGCATTGATGCCCAGTCCATTGCGTCAACTCCGCCTGTCCCTGCGTGAATTGAAAGTATCGCATTGTTTCTGTCATATTTACCGTTCAGCAGAAGCTCAAGTCTGAGGCTTTCAATCTCAGCCTCAAGACTGTCATAATCAGAAATAACTGATGCGGCAAGCTCCGCATCATCTTCCGACTCCGCCAGCTCTATGGTAAGCTCAATATCCTCTATGCCCGATACCAATCTCTGATATGACGCGAGCTTTTTCTCGAGAGTTTTCTGTTCTCTCAGCAGCCTCTGGGCCGCGCTCTGGTCGCTCCAGAAATCCGGTTTCTCCGCTATGAAGTTAAGTTCGTCAAGTCTTTCTTTGAGCCCTGCCGGGTCAAAGAGAGTCACCGACCTCTCCCAGTTTTTCGGACAGCTTAGGTAAATTCTGTTTTATCTGTTCTAATTCCAGCATTGTATTTTCTCCTTACTGTTCTTGTATTTTTTATCTGAGCCCTATGCGGCAAGTGCCTATATTATAGATATTTACACATCGGCTCATTTTTATAAATAATATATCAAATATTATTTTATGTCAATCTCTGCCCAATTTAATGATTTTATCAACGGGAATATACAGCCTTAATTTTTGTCAGTTTTATGTGTCTGTGCTGCTTCTGCAATCCGGACTTTACCGTCTCTTTTCATAAAAATTACTGCTATTGCACACACAATCAGTTCCGTAACCGGAAACGCAAGCCATATCCCTGTAATCTGCAGGAGATGGTTCAGCAGCCACATTAACGGAACCAGCAAAACACCCTGCCTGAGAAGCTGAATGACCATACTTGATCCAATCCTGTCTGTTGCCTGCTCATAGGTCGCAATCATTGTAGAAAACCCGCCAACCACAAAGCTCGTCGCCATAATACGCATTGCAGAAGTTCCAAATGATCGCATTTCTTCCGATGCCGAGAAAAGAGACAATATTTCATTCGGAAAGCATAGTACAAGAAAAGCTCCAAACAGCATCATAATTACTGCAATACCCGTTCCGGTTTTATATGTCTGCCGCAGCCGATCTGCTTTTTTTGCTCTGTAGTTGAATCGCATAATCGGAAGACAGCCCTGTATAAGACCGTTTACGGTCATAACGATTAATTGCTGCACCTTAAAATATGCTCCGAAAAAAGCCACCGCCGTATCGGAATAGCTTACTAAAAATATATTTGTAAAGTTCACCATAAAAGCACCTAGTGCATTCATTATAAATGAGGGCAGTCCATAGGAAATAAGTTTTTTGAGCATTTGCGGCTCAAAAGAATATCCTTTTATCATTGGTCTGATTTTTTGTTTCGTAAAAAACAGCTGTACCAGTGCTATCAGCATTGACAGTGTATATCCTAAAACTGTTGCGAGTGCAGCACCGACTATTCCCATTTCGGGAAAAGGTCCAATGCCAAAAATAAGCAGCGGATCAAAAACAAAGTTAAAAACTACACCTGCAATCTGAAACCACATGGGCGCAAGCATATTCCCTGTTGCCTGCAGCATTTTCTGAATTGCGATATGCACCATATTAGGTATCTGCATAAAGGCGCATACACTCATATATGATATTCCATATTCAAATATCTCGCTGTTCTGAGTAAATGCAGTATAATAGGTTTTCATAATCAAAAGCGCCGCTGTATTTACCGCTACCCCTACCAGTACAGAAAGCAGAAGTCCGAGGCTTGCCGCCGAATCGGCTTTTTCCTGCCTGTTCTGTCCTAAATATCCTGCAATCAGGACATTTACACCAACGCCAATCCAGACAGATAGTGCGTTCATCAAAGTAGTAATAGGAAATGAAAGTGAAACTGCAGCCAATGCCTCTTCATTGATTTTTGCAACAAACATACTGTCTACAAGGTTATATGAATACTGTAAAAACATAGAAAACAGCGGCGGCGCAGACATTGACAAAATCAGTTTGTTAATCGGCTTATATGCCATTTTATTTTCTGTTTGCGTTTCTTTTGCCATATTAATTCTCCAATCAAGTATCTTTTAAGAATAAAAATCGCCATACACTCTTAACGAGTGTATGGCGAAAAATGAAGTCAGTCTTTCAGAAAAATCCATACCGATTTTGGAATTTCATTATAATATTCAAAAGCCCGAAAGTCAACGGGTAATAATTCTACTGCGAGCTCGGTTTTCTCCGATGCTTCTCCGATGTTACTCCGATGCCTTTACTGCTATGAATCAGAAAACTACTGTTCCTGCTTGTTCATACAGCAGTTCTTGTATTTTTTACCCGATCCGCAAGGACAAGGGTCATTTCTTCCGACCTTTTCTTCTGTTCTTCTGTAGGTCTGAGGCTTCTTGCCCTGATTTCTGTCAGGTACTGCAGTCTGCTGCGGCATATCCGGAGCTGCAGCCTTAGCAGGCGCTGAGCCGTCAAATTCAGCCTTGCTTTCTTTACCTGCGCCAATGACATTTCTTCTTTCGGTTCTTGTCTGCTCGGTTACATTGTAGCAGAATTTAACTGTCTGCTCCTTGATATCTCCTATCATCATCTCAAACATTGCAAAGCCCTCCTGCGCATATGCAGCGGCAGGGTCCTGCTGTCCGAGTCCTCTGAGGCCGATACCTGTACGAAGCTGATCCATAGCGTCAATGTGATCCATCCACTGATTGTCAACAACTCTTATGAGTATCATTCTTTCCAGTTCACGCATCTTTTCTTCGCCGATTTCAGCTTCTTTTTCCTCGTAGAGCTTATCGAACTGAGCCATAACCTGTTCTTTAAGTTCTTCCTCTGTAAGAGAATACTGTTCTTCTTCAGTAAACTCCACAGGAACATATCTGTCGCAAATTCTCTTGAGGCCTCTGTTCATTTCATCAAGATCCCAGTCGCCAGGGTGCTTTGACGCTATAACTACAGGATCTATAACTCCGCATACAAGCTCCTCTGTCATATTTCTGATATATCCCTTGAGGTTTTCTCCCAGCAGTACCTTGTGACGCTCACCGTAGATGATTTCACGCTGCTTGTTCATAACGTTGTCGTACTGGAGTACGTATTTTCTTATGCCGAAGTTCTTGCCTTCGACTTTTTTCTGCGCGTTTTCAATGGATCTTGTCAGCATACCCGACTCGATAGCCTCGTCCTCTCCAACGCCCATTCTGTCTACTATAGCCTTGGCTCTTTCGCCGCCGAACAGTCTCATCAGGTCGTCTTCAAGTGAGATAAAGAACTGTGTGCAGCCCGGGTCTCCCTGACGTCCGGAACGGCCTCGCAGCTGATTGTCTATACGTCTTGACTCGTGACGCTCCGTACCTATGATGCAAAGTCCGCCCAGTTCTCTTACTTTTTCCTGCTCTGCCTTACGCAGATCCTTGAAATCCTCGTGAAGCTCGTGGAAAAGCTTTCTTGCCTCCAGAAGCTCAGGATCATCTGTTGTCACAAAGCTTGTTGCAAAGGCAATGGTTTCACTGTCATAGCCCCTCTTTGCCATTTCTCTCTTGGCTTCAAACTCAGGGTTTCCGCCAAGGATAATATCTGTACCTCTGCCGGCCATATTGGTTGCTATTGTAACCATATCATATCTTCCGGCTTCTGCTACTATCTCGGCTTCCTTGTCGTGCTGCTTTGCGTTCAGTACGTTGTGCTTGATGCCTCTTTTTTTGAGAAGCTTTGAGATAAGCTCTGATTTTTCGATGGATATAGTACCTACAAGTACAGGCTGGCCTGTAGCGTGAACCTCTGCAATCCTATCTACTATAGCATGGATCTTGCCTGCCTCTGTAGCGTATATGGCATCATCCATATCGTTACGGATAATCGGCTTGTTTGTAGGAATTATAACTACATCCATATTGTATATTTCTCTGAATTCCTCTTCCTCAGTCTTAGCTGTACCAGTCATACCCGCCAGCTTCTGATACATTCTGAAGTAATTCTGAATTGTTATAGTTGCAAGAGTCTTGGACTCTGAACGGACCAGCAGTCCTTCCTTGGCTTCGATAGCCTGATGAAGTCCGTTGCTGTATCTTCTTCCGAACATCAGACGGCCTGTGAATTCGTCTACTATTACGATTTCACCGTCTTTAACGATGTAGTCTATGTCCCTGTGCATCAGGTTTCTTGCTCTCAGCGCCGCATTGACATGGTGATTTATTTCCATATTTTCAGGGTCTGAGAAGTTGTCAAGCTTGAAATAGCTTTCGCATTTGGCAACACCTGTTTCGGTAAGAGCAACAGTCTTGTCTTTTTCTTCTATTGTAAAGTCTGTTTCGTTTACCAGTGTCTTGGCAAATCTGTCAGCCACCGCATACATATCTGTGGATTTTGAGCCCTGTCCGGATATAATCAGCGGAGTTCTTGCCTCATCTATAAGTATGGAGTCAACCTCGTCTATGATGGCATAGTTAAGAGGTCTCTGCATCATTTCCTCTTTGTATATAACCATGTTGTCACGAAGATAGTCGAAACCGAATTCGTTGTTGGTTCCGTATGTTATGTCGGCCATATAGGCATCTTTTCTCTGCTTCTGTGTGATGCCGTGAATAACGCAGCCTACGCTCATGCCCAGGAATGTGTACAGCTTGCCCATCCACTCCATATCACGCTTTGCAAGGTAGTCGTTTACTGTTACAACATGAACGCCCTTGCCGTCAAGCGCGTTTAAGTACGCCGCAAGTGTCGCAACCAGAGTCTTACCTTCACCGGTTTTCATTTCTGCAATTCTGCCCTCATGCAGTACAACGCCGCCTATGAGCTGAACTCTGAAATGCTTCATTCCGAGGCTTCTCCATGCGCCCTCTCTGCATACCGCAAAGGCTTCGGGAAGCAGGTCGTCTAAGGTTTCACCGTCTGCAATTCTCTGTCTGAATTCAGCAGTCTTGCCTCTCAGCTCCTCGTCTGAAAGCGCCTGCATCTGCTCGTCTAAGGCCTCCACCTTGTCAACTATCTTGCCTATGCGCTTAACTTCTTTTTCGTTAAGATCTCCGAAGATCTTCTCCATAAATCCCATAATCGTCTAGTTTCCTTTCTTTGTATATCAGTCCTCTGTTTTTTCTAAAGGTTCAACCTTCAGATTTATCTCCAGAGCCTTTCTTTCATCTGCCTTGGTAACTCTGACCTTGAACAGCTTTTCCTCACTCTTGTATTCAAAATAGTCGCCTGTTTCAGGGAGCTTGTCAAGCTCCAGCACAACCCAGCCGTTGACTGTAACAGGGTCTATATAGTCATCAACATCGAAGAAGTCAAAGAGCTTCTCAACATTGGCGCTGCCCTTGACTCTGTAGCTGCCGTCATAAAGCGGCATTATTTCCTGAGAAATAACGGTGTCGTGCTCGTCATATATCTCACCGACCAGCTCCTCTAATATATCCTCAAGAGTAACTATTCCGGCAAGTCCGCCGTACTCGTCTATTACCACCGCCATATGCGTCTTGGTGGTCTGCATTTTTTTGAGAATAACCGGAAGCTTCATAGTCTCCGGAATGAATACCACCGGCGCCACATACTCTCTGATATCTGCGCTTGTTCCGTATATATAGTTGTGGAAATCCTTCTGGTTGAGCACACCTAATATATTGTCTATATCGTCATCATATACCGGAATTCTTGAAAATCCCGTATCTCTGAAAAGCTTGAGTATATCATCCTTGCAGGTGTCAACCTCAATGGCTGCAACATCTACTCGCGGAGTAAGTATATCCCACGCCTCAAGTCCGTTAAACTCTATGGCATTCTGGATAAGCTCGCTTCTCTCCTCGTCAAGACCGCCCTCTGTTTCGGCCTCTTCAACCATTGTAAGCAGCTCCTCCTCGGTAATTCCCTGCTCCGCGTCCATTTTGAACGCCTTTGCAACAAGTTTTTTCCACGCGCTGAACAGGAAGTTTAAAGGGGTGAAAATCATCATAACAAATCTGATGCTGCCGCCGAAGCCCATTGAGGTCTTTTCGGGGATCTCCTTGGCAAGACTCTTAGGTGTTATCTCGCCGAAAATGAGGATAAGGACCGTAGTAACGACTGTCGCTATAGTAGGTCCCAGCGAACCGTAAAGCTCAACAAACAGCAGAGTGGCTATAACCGTTATAAGTATATTTACAATATTGTTTCCGATAAGTATTGTTGACAGCAGGCTGTCGTATTTGTCTGTAAGCTCAAGTACGCGCTTGGCCCGTTTGTCGCCGTTTCCCGCAAGGTTTTTAATCCTGATGCGGTTTACCGATGTAAACGCTGTTTCTGTTGCCGAAAAATACGCCGAAAACATAATAAGAATTATTATCGCTATGCCATAGGCTATTATATGACTTTCCATTATTTTAGATTGATACCTCCTCGTACAAATCATTGTACACTCTAATTGTGTTAATTATATGTAGTTTAAGAAAAACTGCCATTTACCTACTATGAAGTATACAGCAAAACCCTCAAAAAGAAAAGGGCAGGAGCGCAACTTAAACAAAAGTTGCAGCCTCTCCCGCCGTTTTAATACTATCTCCTTATTACCTTTAGCCTATTTTATCGGCACATAGCCTGCAGCCTCTACCGCCTGCTGTCCTTTGGCGCTCAGCACCCAGTCTATAAAGTCGTCTGCCGCTTCTGACTCATCCTTTGCAATAACAAAGGAGAAGTTTCTTACCAGCTTGTAGTTTTCATCGCCCACATTCTGAGCGTTGATTTTAACATCATCCACCGCTATATCCTTTACGGTCTTATCCAGCGCTGTCATAGAAATATATCCTATGCCGCTTTTATCTCCCGCAACAGCTTTTTTGACCTCTTCCGAGGAGTTATATACGGTCGCTCTGTCTGTAAGCTTTTTTTCTTTAGTGGTGTCAAATATGGAGTTAAGTCCCAGCAGGTTCAGAAATTCATTTCTTGTTCCGGAGGACTCCTCTCTGCTGTAGACATTGATTATGGTGTTTTCACCGCCCACATCGCTCCAGTTTACAATCTGGCCGGAAAAAATCTTTTTTGCCTGCGAAACCGTAAGGTTCTCTATATTGCAGTTTTTGTTTGCAATAACGGCAATGCCGTCCATGGCAAAGACCTCAACGTCATCAACAAGTGATTTCTCTTCATCTGTAACGGCTCTGGACACAAGTCCTATATCCGCCTTGCCGGAGCGTACGGCGTCAATGGCGCTTCCCGAATCCTCATCTGTAATCTTAAATTCCAAATCCGGATACTTGTCCTTGTATTCCTCTTTGAAGTCATTGCCAAGCGCTTTGACAAGTCCTGCCGCAGATGACGAGCCTGTGATTACAATGCTGTCAGTACCTGCCGCGCCTGTATCTCCTTTGTTTTCATCGTTGTCCCCGCAAGCAGTCATTACTGAAACGACCGCCAGAATAAGACAAAAGGCAAAAGCCCTTTTTAATATGTTTCTCATACATATCTCCTTTCGCTTTTTGCCTTTATTATTACCCTATCACAGGAAAATTATACAAAGCTACGTGCTGTTTGTATATGTCTTCCTGTTTGATTTTAATCCCGTTTTATCGTGTATTCTATATTCACATAAGGCTCTCTGTCCTTGTCCTGAAGTGATATGATTATTCTCTCGCTGTCAGGCATATATCTTGCCGGAATAATAATATCGCCGTATTTTGCCGGATGCTTGTAGGCAATCCTGCATCTTGATGCTTTGAAATTCTCCGGCAGATAATCCTCCGCCACATCGAGATATCTGGCATTGTTCATATGCCTGTTGACATCTATGTGATATCTGTGAACCGGTATTTCATCAAATATTTCAGGCTCAAGGTCTTTCGGCAGTGATATTTTTCTCGGAAGATACTCCATTCCCTCGTATTTCTGGCCCAGAGGATATATGGCCAGCAGATCTTTCGGTATTGCTTCGGGTTTGCCTGTTTGCCTGTTTACTGTGGCTCCGCCGCCGTAGCAGGCTATAAGGGGCTGTCCGTCCTCGTCATACATTATGGTGTTTCGCATACCGTATGTACTCTTCATCTGGAACACCTCTGTTCCAATTGTAACTTTCTGTCCATATCCGACATCTCTGATAAAGTCAAGCTGTCTGAAAAGAAGAAACGTCACCGCATTGCATCTTCTGTAAAATTCCTGTGTTACCGGACAGCAGTCAAGCTGAAAGCCGCAGCAGTCCTGAAACAAATCGACAACCGCGCTTATTTTAATATTTCCGTCTGCGCCTATATGGCTGTTTCCTACGGTTCTTTCTATTGTGTACATACAAACCCCCAAATATATTCCTCTTTCCTTATATTATATACCTATTGTCAAACACAAGGCGAAATGCAGTTTACCCTGCCTTAAAGGCAGGGTAATATATGCTTTAATTCTATCTGCAACATCTCACTCCAACAGGCAAAGCCTGTTACTGTCCGTTTTATCAGCAAATCGCTATCGCTCTTTGGATAAAAAGGCAACGCACTTCGTAAATGGGGTTAGGTCTTTTCACCGTAGCTTTCGACCAATCGCGCTATGCGCTCTTGGAAAAGCCTAACGTTTGACCTACCAACAGTTCACTTCGTTCACTGGGTTAGGTCATAAAAAAAGAAGCTCTCCTAAGAAAGCTTCTATATGTATCTCTACCTTATTTTGTGTAATCGTAGAAACCAACGCCTGTTTTTCTGCCAAGCTTGTTAGCTCTTACCATCTTTCTGAGCAGTGGATGAGCTCTGTATTTAGGATCACCGTATTCAGTGTAAAGTACGTCCATAATAGCAAGGCAAACATCAAGACCAACTAAGTCACCTAATTCAAGAGGTCCCATTGGGTGATTTGCACCAAGCTTCATAGCAGCGTCAATACCCTCAGCATCAGCAACGCCGTCTGCTAAAATTCCGATACCTTCGTTAATCATTGGAATAAGAATTCTGTTTACAACAAATCCAGGAGCTTCTTCTACTTCTACAGGAGTCTTCTTTAATGCTGCTGTAAGCTCTAAGATTGTGTTCTTAGTTTCTTCTGAAGTAGCAAGTCCTTTAATGATTTCAACTAATTTCATAGCAGGAACAGGGTTGAAGAAATGCATACCTATAATTTTGTCAGGTCTGTTTGTAGCTGCTGCGATTTCTGTGATTGATAATGATGAAGTATTAGTAGCAATGATAGCCTCTGGCTTTACAAGTTCATCAAGTTCCTTGAACAGTGCTTTTTTAGCTTCCATGTTCTCTGTAGCCGCCTCGATAATAAGGTCTGCATCCTTAACGATTTCGATGTCAGTTGAGCCGTGTACTCTGCTGAGTATTTCGTTTTTCTGTTCTTCAGTAATCTTTTCTTTTTTAACCATTTTGTCAAGGTTCTTAGTTACTGTAGCAATACCATTGTCTACTGAAGTCTGTCTTCTTGCTCTTAAAACTACCTCGTAACCGTTCTGTGCTAATACCTGGATAATTCCAGCGCCCATTGTGCCTGTACCTAATACGCCGATTTTTTTCATATTGTACTCCTCCTAAATCCGATTGGTTTATATAAAGAATGTTAAAAATTAAACATTGTTAAAAATTTAACTCTAAAAGAATTATACCTATCCTGCAGCAAAAAGTAAAGAGATATTTTTACCAACGCAAACTTGCAGCGCCCCTAAACAAAATGTAAAAGTCTGCGCAGAAAAGACGCATCTGCTGTACAGACAGTTATATATACATCGGATTTATTGAAATCAACCTGTACAAGGTAGTATACCTTATTAAAAATATTTAAAACAAAGGAGATGTTTAACAATGAAAACTAATGCAAAAAATATGAAACTGGTATGCCTTGCTCTGGCAATGCTGATGTTATTAGGCGCATATGCGGCAGCAAGAGGTACTGTAGGTATGGTAGGCAAAAGCAGCCCGTCAGTACAGCCTATGAGTGTTGTATCTTGGACAATCAGTACTGGTAGACCATCAAGCACAAAAGCTGAAATCATTGGTAGTGCTACAGTATATCCCAAAGCAAGCTATGCTAATATAAGAACGTTTATTCAGTATAAATCTGGCGACAACTGGTACAATGTAACCTCTTGCTCTCCTAAGGCTTTTACATCTACAGAATATAATACTGTAACTATCGGTGCAGGTGGTACGTTTAAAAGTGTTTCATCAAGCAAAATCTACAGAGGTGCCATAACAGTTACTCATAAAATAGATGGTATTACTTATACAAATAACTATCGTTCATCAAGCTTCTAATCATGAAGCTTTTATATTCTTAATCGCATTTAAAACATCTCTTTTGTTAATTTTACCCATTATATCTATAGTGCAATTATCACCAATTGCTGTAGCTTGTATTATGCTATCACTTTCGGATATATTCACTTTATACCCTTGAAAATCCATATAATCTTTCTTTCCTTCTATCCCTTGAGTTTCTTGTAGATCTACTTTTTCTTTATGATATCTTTGGCAAATATAGACTTCCCCTGTATCCTTTTCAAATAAATATGTAGCACTAAAAACTTTCTTTTCCTTTTTCACTTCCACACTCACAAACTCCATGCCCTCCGGCACATCTTTAAATGTTATCATTTCAGGATATTTCTCTTTTAATTTATCTACCTTATTCCAGTCTGTTGTCATTGCTGTTTCAGGCATTACCTCCTGACCGTCGGCATTTTCATCACTGATTACAACACTTCCATCCTGCTCCTCTACCTTGGTCCTGTCATTTTTATCTGCTTCAACAGACCCAAAACAGCCTCCCACAGCTAATACGGCACCTACTACAATCAGAAAGGCTGCGGCAACGGCTGTAATTGTTTTAATGCGTCTTTTTCTCTGCTGTTCCTTTTGGCGCAGGAGTTCCCTTATGTATTCACGCTGTTCTTTTTCGGGGTCAAGAGTTTCATAACCCTCTCTGAGCATCTGTGCAAATTTATCTCTGCTATCCATTGTCCCTGCCTCCTTTCTCACTGTCTATAATCTCCTTGAGCTTCGCAAGCGCTCTGGTATGCATACTTCTAACCGTACTGTAATTCATATCAAGAACAAGCGCTATGTCTTTAAGGCTCATACCGTCCTTGTATCTCAAAAGAATTATACTGCTGTCCTTACTGTCCAGCCTCATCACAAGTCTTGTAATATATTCGCGATCCTCATTTCTTACGATTTCATCAAGTATATCATCATCTCTGGAAGCTATGTTTTCAATAATGTCTGTTCCGTATTCACAATCACTTTCGTGAATAAGCATTTTGTTCCTTGCACGCTCTCTGTTATACAGTCTTTTGGCTACGGTGGTCAGCCACGACAGAAGTTTCTCCGGCTCACGCAGGCTGTGCAGCTTTTCATACGCATTGAATATAGCCTGATGTGCGATTTCTTCCTGTTCATCAGGACTTGCGCCTATGACTGCCAGTATTCTCTTTAAATATCCGTCGCTGTTTGCAAGTATATCACACAGCTCCTCTCTGCTGAGTTTATTCTTCTTCATCATAACTTTCCGATGGTTTTCCCTCTACTAATAATCTGCATACCTGATCCATTATTTTCAGCTGGTCGTTGTCATATACTTTGAGTGAGCCGAGTATATTATTCTTTACTGCCTGTCTTTCTATGTCCTGTCCCTCTTCATCAACAATACCTTTGAGAATATAGTCCGTCGTCAGCCCGAGAACCTCTGAAAGTCTTGCAAGCGTTTCAGTTGACATACCCTTGTTGCCATGTTCAATATCCTGTACAAACTTAGGTGTCACGTCTATTGCTTCGGCGAGCTTATCTCTGGTTATTCCCAGAGCATCTCTTCTCAATCTTAATCTTCTGCCTACGGCTTTGTTGTCTATAAGCTTTTCCATCAGTTCCTCTCCTTCACACTGTAAGTTCTATTTGCTTTAAGTTTACAGTCTGACGGCGCCATCTTAAACCGACTACAAGGTATATTAACTATAACTTTAAGGAGAATTTTTTAAAAAGTTTTCGGTTTTTTGCAACATTTTTCCTCATTTTTGCACTATATATTAGAACGTTTATTATGGAGGCAATCTATGAGCAATAATAATTACCATAAGCTATTTGCAGAAAATCTGCTTGCGCTGAGAGAATACAAAAAGCTTACAAAGACGCAGGCTGCCGCCGAGCTTGGCATACACAGAGAAACCTATGCAGCCTATGAGAGCGGGGCAAGAGTCCCATCTTTTGCTGCAACTGCTTCTATCGCAGCGTTTTTCCAGGTGGATCTTTCGGATATGCTTCAAAAGGAATCCAAGGAAATCATAGCCGAAAATGAGTATTACGATGCTCTCAAAAGTGAGGAGAGGGCTTTTCTCCACAGTTACCGCAGCCTGTCGCCTTTTTCAAAGGGCCGCCTTATAGAGTTTGCAATATCACTTTATCTGAAAGAAACCGGAAAGAAATTCTAATTAAGGAGTTAAACAAAATGAAACTAGATACACAGCTACAATTTGCACAAAACATAAAGACCCTGAGACTTCACAAATCTATGAGCCAGCTCCAGATGGCAAAAGAATTCAACCTCAGCCGAACCTCATATGCACAGTACGAATCAGGCTCAAGAGTTCCCGATATGGCAACTCTGATTGAAATGGCCAATTTTTTCGGCGTTAAATTAGACGCGCTGCTTAATGCAGATGACAAGGCACTTATAAGCAACGTACTTCTGTACAGTTCAATGACGCAGATAGAGCACGAGCTGCTGGAAACCTTTGCGGCGCTTTCGGACTACAGCAAGGGCAAGCTGCTTGAAAGAGCCTACATACTTCACGAAGAGGAAAACCAGTTTCTCAAAGACCTTGACTACAATCCGGAAAAATAAAGAAAGTGGAAATGTACAGAATTAAAATTTCTATTTCCACATATCGCACGCAAGGTGCGATAACGTTCAAGGTGCTTTCTTTGAAACATACGGAAATATCTGCAAGCCGATATTTCCTATGTTATAAAGAAAAACCACAGACTGAGCTGTGGTTAAATGAGAATATTTATCAGTGATATTGATGCGGGTATGCTTGCCATAGATACGACGGTGCTCAGAAACAGCGCTCTGCTTGAAAGCTCCTGATCCTGATTTTCCTGCTCTGCCAGCATTGATACCGTTGCAGCCACAGGGAAGCAACTTCCCAGCACTATGATTGATTTCATAAGGCTGCTTACCGGCAGGAATATTGTCACAAGATATGTAAGCACAGGTATTAGCACCAGCTTATTCAGAGAGGTTTCAACCACCAGTCTGTCTTTGATAATGTCTTTAAGACTGCTGCCTGTAAGGGATGAGCCTATGAATATCATAGCCATAGGTGTTGCCACATTGCCTATGCTGCTAAGGTATGTATCTACTGCTGTTCCCTCAAAGTCTATGCCAAGCAGCGCTATGGCAAACCCTATAAACAGGGCCAGTATGTTGGGATTTATGAGAACCATAAAAATCCCCCGCAGAACTCCGGCAACTGTGAGTTTCGGTCTGTCCTTCGCATTTCTTCTAAGCAGGAAAAGTCCGTAGGAGAAAAAATAGAAGTTCATCGCCGCATTGTGGGCCAGCATCAGAAGCAGTCCCTGTTCTCCAAAGAATATGAGAGCTACAGGGAATCCCATAAAGCCGTTGTTGGGGCTTGACATCGCCATTTCCGCAACGTTGCTGTTTGACGGAAATTTCCTGGCTTTGCAGTACAGATACGAATAGATGCTGTATACTGCAAACATGCCACAGCTTATACCGAAAGTTATCAGAAATGAGCGCATCAGATGACCGCTCATTTCAAGTGTACCTATATTGTGAACTATCATACAGGGATATGCAAAATACACGATGAACTTGTTGAGCCCGTGGTTCATTGCATCATCTATGATATTGAATTTTCTAAAGAAATATCCTGTAAATACTATAGCAAACAGCACAAAAAACTGTCCGTACATAATGCCTCCTATCCAAGATACAGATTTGTTGTAGCATAGTCAGGGTCGCAGGTAACGTCTATTCCCAGAGATCTTACTGCGTATTCATCTCTGTCCGAGAGAATTGCGGTGCAGTGCGCTCTGCAACCCTTGAGCTCCTTGAGGTATTCAAGAGCCTTTGCAGCTATAGGGTTTGTTGTGCCCGAAACCACAAGGGCAGTCAGTATTTCCTCGCATGTAAGGCTTGTCCTGTCCTGCTCAAGAAATTCTGTCTTGAGTCTCTGTATGCCCTCAAGTACATCTGGAGCAATCAGATGCACCTCATCTTCTATACCTGCCAGCGCTTTAATGGCATTTAATATCATCGCGCCTGCGGCAACCATTCTTCTGGAGCTTCTGCCGGTGATTATTCTGCCGTCATTAAGCTGTATTGCCATACCTACAACATTGAGATACCTGTCATTGCAGTTGCGCTTCATTTCAACATAATCTCTTGCAGGCTGTATTACTGTTCTGTCCTCAAGCTTTAAATCAAGCTCGTCCATAAGCAGCTTGGCTCTTTCGAGAGACTCTGCTTCTATCTTGCCTTTTTTGTAGTCGCAAAGGGCAATCAGATATCTTCTGATTATTTCCTGCTTTGCCGCTTCCTCACACACCTCGTTGTCCGTAATAGCAAAGCCTGCTCTGTTTACGCCCATATCAGTCGGGGATTTGTATTCTGATTCTTCGCCTGTAATCTTCTCAATGATACGCTTGATTACAGGGAACACCTCTAAGTCACGGTTGTAGTTTACGGCCATTTCACCGTAGGCTTCAAGATGGAAAGAGTCTATCATATTAACGTCTCTGAGGTCTGCCGTTGCTGCCTCGTATGCCACGTTTACAGGGTGCTTAAGCGGCAGGTTCCAGATAGGGAAGGTTTCAAATTTGGCATATCTTACCTTCCTGCCTCTCTTGTTTTCGTGATAAAGCTGTGAAAGACAGGTTGCAAGCTTGCCGGAGCCGCCTCCCGGACCTGTAACCACTACAAGAGGCTTTGTTACCTCTATATACGGATTGGCGCCGTAGCCCTCATCGCTTACTATTACGTCTACATCTGTAGGGTATCCCTTTGTAAATCTGTGCTTGTAAACTCTGATGCCTCTGCGCTCCAGCTTGTTCATAAACATATTTACAGACGGTGTGTCCTCATATCTTGTTACAACCACGCTGTTGATTTTGAGGTTGTGCTTTCTGAATATGTCGATAAGCCTCATAACCTCAAGGTCGTATGTAATTCCGAAGTCCTGTCTTGTCTTGCTTGTAGTTATATCTCCCGCATAAATGCATATTATGATTTCCGCCTGATCGCTCATTCTCTGAAGAAGCTTGATTTTGGCGTTTTCATCAAAGCCGGGCAGTACTCTCATTGCATGCTTGTCGTGTACAAGCTTGCCTCCAAACTCAAGGTACAGTCTTTCCGCATTGCCTTCGTTGATACGTTTTCTGATATGCGCCGTCTGTTCCTCAAGATATTTCTCCGCACTAAATCCGATTTTCTGTAAATTGTCCATAATTGCCCGCCTTTCTTTTTTCTCCGTATGCTAATTAAAACAGTGCCGAACCAAAGCACGCCGCTGTAGTTATTACAAGTGCTGCCGCCAGTATTATCGCTATAACCTTTGTTGTTTTGTTGCTCATAGTTTCACCTCCTGAGTATATTACATAATCTCTATGTCAAGAACACTTCTCCCCTCCGACAGACCTACAAGGGCTATGTTGTAGTCTATATTGAGTCTGCCGCCTTTTTCAAAGGAAAGGTTGTTTGTGAGGCTGTTGGTTGTAACCTCCATTTCAACAGGACCAAAAGGTGTCTGATAATAGCCCTCAAAGCGTTTGCCCTTTTCGAATTCTATCTGGGTGTCCACAGGAAGGCCGTCGCTGAACCTGAACATCTTCACCTTGTCACCGCTGACCTTGACTGTGGTCTTGCAGCCCTCAAGTCCTGAAAATTTACTTTCTTCATATACTATGTAGGTAGCATCGCCCTTCTGATAAATCCTGCCTTCTGTCATAAACTCTATAGTGTCCGTATCATTATCCACATTCTGCGTACCTACTATTTTGAGCATTATATCTTTCATCAGCTGATCGCCTCCAGTATGGCCTCAAGGTGGGCCTTGTCAAAATGATATTTTTTGGTGCAGAACTGACATGTAAGCTCCGCCTGTCCGTCCTCTTCAATGATTTCTTTGAGGTCTTTGACTCCTATTGTCATCAGAGCCTTTTCGAGTCTTTCAACGCTGCAGTCGCAGTGCCAGTTTATCTCCACCTCCGCCAGCTTTGAAACTCTGTAGTCCTCCGGCATATCTTTAAATATCTCATCCATCAGAGCCTCTACAAGTCCTGTATCCGACTTGCCTGCGCCTGCCGCCTGCACATCTTCGATTATAGAGGTAAGAGGCTTCATATCGGCTATCATAGCCTCCAGCGCATCTATTGCGCCCTCCTGCGCATCCGGAAGCATCTGTATGAACAGACCTCCCGCCGCTTTGACGCTGTAGTCAACATCTATCTTGACTCCCAGAGCGATAGAAGTGTTCTGCTGCTCTGATATATAGTAGTAGGCCGTAAGGTCGTCTGCGATTTCCCCCGAAACAAGATCTATCTGACCCATATACGGCTCCTTGAGTCCTAAATCCTTGATGACTGTAAGCTGTCCTATGCCGAGGCTGCCGCCCACATCAAGCTTGCCTCTGTCTGTAAGGGGCAGGTCCACATCGGGATTTGCTATGTATCCCTTGACGTTGCCTCTGCCGTCTGCCGTTGCAAGTATCTGTCCTGCAGGACCGTCACCCTTGAACTGAACAGTCAGCCTGTCTCCCTCGTTTTTAAGCATAAGCCCCATAAGCCCCGCTCCTGTAAGAACTCTGCCGAGCCCCGCCGTTGCAAGAGGCGTTGTCTTATGTATTTCAGCGGCCTTTGCCACAGTGTCTGTTGTAATTGTCACATAGACTCTGAACGAACCGCTTCTGTCTATCCCTGTAACCACTTTGCTCATATATATCCCTCCGAATTGTCTGCTCTTAAAATTAACACTTAATTATATCACATTTTTTGAGCATTAGAAACACTAAAAAACTCATATTTTCAAACCAATTTCCGGACAGCTTCTGTATTTTTCTAGGTGTTTCACACAATTGCAACACAAAAAAGACATATTCTAATGTATAATATTAGGTAAGCAGAGATTACAATAGATTAAGACAGATTTTAAGGAAGGTAACAGTATGGGAGATTTCAAAGACTCGATTTACGGCAACAACCCTGAAACCCGGTCATTCATAGACAATCTTTACGGTTCAGGCAATAGGGATTACAGCGCCGGAGCAGATACGGCCAATGAATATGAATTCGTATCATCATATGAGGAAAAGCCTCACAAAAAGAAAAAGAAGAAAATGAGCAAAAACGGCAAAATCGCCCTGCTTGTGTGTATAAGTATAATACTGTCGGGAGCTTTCGGTTTTGCGGGAGCTGCGGTATATAACGGGGTGTTTGACGGTTCGCAAGGCGGGGGCAATTCGATTTCAAGGACCGACGGCTACACGCTTGAAGATGCTACGGGCAGCTCGCTTACGGTATCTGAAATAGTTGAAAAATCAGCAGACTCCGTTGTTGAGATAGTGACAGAGTCCGTAGCAACAGACTCATGGATGATGCAGTACATTACAGAGGGCGCAGGCTCCGGAGTAATCATAGACTCAGACGGATACATTATGACTAACAACCACGTTATATCGGGAGCAAGAAAAATAACGGTAACCTTAAGAAACGGCGATGAATATGAGGCAAAGCTGGTAGGCACGGACTCGACAAACGATGTAGCCGTTATAAAGATTAATCCTGACGGCAAGGAGCTTACGGCAGCAACCTACGGCAACAGCGACCAGCTGGTAGTCGGAGAGATGGCAGTTGCAATAGGCAATCCTTTAGGCCAGCTGGGCGGTACTGTTTCAACAGGTATAGTCAGCGCGCTCAACAGAGATATAACTATAGACGGACAGGAAATGAACCTGCTGCAGACAGACGCTTCAATCAACCCGGGAAATTCCGGCGGCGGACTGTTTAATCAGTACGGACAGCTTATCGGGCTTGTGGTTGCAAAATCCTCAGGCTCCGATGTTGAGGGACTGGGATTTGCAATCCCTGTAAATACGGCCGCAGAGGTTGCACAGCAGATTATAAAGACAGGCGGCAATGTCAATTCGCAGACGGCTTCAGGCAATGCCGTAATAGGCGTTACAGTAGCAAACCTCTCAAGCCGCGAGCTTGCGCAGGAGTACGGTTTTGATACTCCCGGTGTATATATCTCTGCAATCAGCAGCATCAATGCACAGGAGGCAGGCTTCCAGATAGGCGACCGTATCGCAAAGGCAGACGGCAGGAAGATTTCAGATTACGATGACCTGTCGGCAGTTCTGAAAAGTCATTCTCCGGAAGATACCATCTCGGTAGTTGTAGAAAGAAACAACGAGAAGGTTACTCTCAAAACAACCCTGACAGCCTCATCAGAAACAGCTAACTAAATTCAAGATGTATATATATGAATATCCCGCACTCATCATCACAGGTGAATGCGGGATATTTTTATGCCCTAACCCGACAGATTTTACAACTCCAACCCGATTAATTTCATATTTTCAACCCGATTGATTTTCATTCTTAAGGCAAAATAAAAAAAGTGGAAATGTACGGAATCGAAGTTCCTATTTCCACATATCACCTTCAAGGTGATTTCTTTGAAACATACGAAAATATCTACAAGTCAATATTTCCTATATTATAAAAAGATGCATTACTCTGCATCTCTTCATTTCATATTATATTTATACACAGATTTAGTCTTCGGGTTTGCTTGCGTGCTTTATTGCTCTGACCCTTTCAAACTCTACTTCAAATCTCTCTATGGCGGCGTTTATAACACGCTCTGCCATTCCTGCCGTATCTATCTGAAGCACTTTTTCTGTAACCTGCGCTATTCTGTCCTCAGGCACATTGTATAGCACCATACAGCATCTGATATATCTTCTCAGTTTCTGCTCCATCGTAAAGTCTCTATCGCATGGCTTTGCCATATATCCTCTTGTAATTCCCGCAGAAGCTATATCAAGTTCATAAAAATCTCTGTCAGTCGCCTCCGGCATAAACTCTCTGAATATAAATTTGAGTTTCTCTGATGTATTCTGATATATATATTCCGAAGTTGTCGGCAGAGAGTAGGCAGTAACATACAAATCCCTGAAAGGTTCACTGTACTCTGTAATATTCATCTGTATCGCAATCTCTGTTGCATATACCATAAGCGGGTCGTCGTTTTCGGCCATCTCAAACTGGCTGCCAAACATACTTTCTACCAGTGCCAGCAGTACGGCTTCTTTGTTTTCAAAAGCTCTGAAAAAAGAACTGCCTGTCATTCCTGCTTTTTTGGCAATCTCAGCAGTAGTTGTATGGCTGTATCCCTTTTCGAGGAACAATGTTGCCGCCGATCCCATCATTTTTTTCATTGTAAGTATACCGCTTGGCTGTTTACCGATTTTCGCCATAACTCCACCTCTTTCGTTTTCTATTGCAATATATTATACTCCCATTTTGCACCTTATACAAGTAAACTGTAAAGAAAGCACTTTTATTCATGCCAAAACAAATAAATAAAACAGCTTGTACACATTTCTGTACTGTTTTTCTGTATTATATCTACTTTTTGCCCTATGAACAAATATGACGCGCCCATTACGGAATGCGCCTTACCTGTTAAAAATATTATCATTATCGTGTCTGGCTTTACTTTCTGATAGCTGACGCATTCGACTGTTTCAGCGCAGTCTTTTATATTTCCTATACATTTGCCCTGTTTTATACAGTCCCCAAATGCCTTTATCTTCTTGTATTATTTACGAAAAAATGGTAAACTCTAAGCTGTAAGGAGGTGTTGCAGATATGAAGATTGCAATTAACGGATTTGGACGAATCGGAAGACTTGCATTCAGGCAGGTTTTCGATGACAACGGCATAGAGATTGCCGCAATAAACGATCTTACAAGCCCTGAGATGCTGGCATATCTTTTGAAATATGACTCAGTGCAGGGACAGTTTAAAAACCACGAGGTAACAAGCGATGATACGGCTATAATTGTAGACGGTGTCAGAGTGCCTGTATACAGCGAGGCCGACGCCTCAAAGCTGCCTTGGGGAGAGCTTGGTATTGACATAGTGCTGGAATGCACAGGGTTCTTCACTTCAAAGGCAAAATCACAGGCACATATAGATGCAGGCGCCAAAAAGGTTCTCATCTCGGCTCCCGCCGGCGATGACCTGCCGACTATCGTTTACGGCGTAAATCACGACAAGCTTACTAAGGAGGACAATATCGTTTCGGGAGCCTCCTGCACAACAAACTGCCTTGCACCTATGGCAAAAGCTCTTAACGACTACAGAGAAGTAAGAACAGGGTTTATGACAACCATACACGCATATACAGGCGACCAGAAGATACTCGACAGCCCGCACAAAAAAGGCAACAAGAGACGTGCCAGAGCAGGCGCTGTAAACATAGTACCAAACAGCACAGGCGCAGCAAAAGCAATAGGTCTTGTAATACCTGAGCTTGACGGCAAGCTTATAGGCTCCGCTCAGAGAGTGCCTGTACCATCAGGCTCAATCACAATTCTTGACGCCACTCTCAAAGATGAAACAGAATCAGTAACTGTTGAGGGCATCAATGAAATTATGAGAAAAGAAGCAAATGAGTCTTTCGGATACACAGAAGAAGAAATCGTATCCAGCGATATCATCGGTATGAGCTACGGCTCACTGTTTGATGCAACTCAGACTCTGGCTCAGAGATGCGGAACCAAAATCTATGAGGTAAGAGTTGTTGCGTGGTACGATAACGAAGCAAGCTATACAAGCCAGCTTGTAAGAACGCTTAAGCATATGGGAACATTATTATAGGAGGTGCATTATGGCAATTTTAGACAAGATAACTACTGTAGCAGGTAAAGCTGTAGACAAGGGCAATGACGTTATAGAAATCACCAAGCTTAAATCAAAGATTTCATCAGCCGAAAAGGATATTGTATCACTCAAGTGTGATATCGCTGAATTTTATCTCAAACAGAGGGAAGCAGGCGAAACAATAGATGCAGGCATCGCTCCTGTAATGGCACAGATTGATGAAAAACTTGAAGAAATCAAATCTTTAAAAGAACAGATTGAAGATATAAAGGGTTAGCTTACAGACGGGAGGTGCGCTTGCATCTCCTTTATTACATTGTAAAACCGAAATAGTGTAATTTTAGTGTAAAAATAGTGCAATTTTTTTAGAATACGAGTACAGCAAGGAGGAAATTATGCCGTTTATACTCTTATTTCTGCTGCTTCTGGCAGGCACAGCCGCATATATGTATTTCAGCAGAAACCAAGGTCGCTACACACACAAAAAAGAAAAACCGGCAGATCCTGAAAAGGTTATTTACCTGCCCGGTGATATACAGTCAGATAATACAGATACCGACAGCAAGGAGCCTTAAAAGCTCCTTATTTTTTCCTCAATACTATCTTTATGAAATTAAGGTGTCTGCCTCCGCCGGCGTTCATTGCAGCTCTGTCGTTAACAGCATATTCGTTTTCCTGCGCAAGCCAGTCAGCCCACACCTCTTCATTACTCTCCATCTCACTTATTTCTACTACCTCTGCCATCTCTGAAGCACTTACAACCTCAGTCCAGTAATTCTTATCCTGCATATACTCAAGCTGCTCCGGACTCCACGAAAGCAGCAGCTCCTGCGGCAGATTGTCATGGCAATTCTTTTTCATTCCCGGCACCGCTATATATACATAGCCGCCCTGCTTCACAAATGGGAGCAGCCTGCTGTCAAGGTACTCCCTGTCCCTGCCGAAATAGTTGTATGAGTCAACACATATAACGGCATCAAAGAAGCTCTTTTCAAATGGCAGATCTGCGGCATCTGCCTTAACCGGTATTATCTCTGCCTCGGACAGTCCCTGCGACTCAAAAAACTCTCTGTTCTCGCAGGGGTCGCTCCAGAGATCAGCAGCATACACCTTAAATCCGTACTCTGCCGCAATAAATACACTTGTAAGCCCCTGTCCGCTGCCGAGATCGCAAACAACGCTGCCCTTAGGAATTTTACAGTCTGAAATCAGCTCCTCTGTCAGCTTGACAGGATTGGGACCCATTATCTTTGACATAAATTCATCGGTCTGATATTTCCCGCTCTTTATATATTTCATAGCTATCGCCTCCTGTTTATCTTCGCTATTTCTTTGAATTTCTTTTCTTTTTGCGCAAGGTAGCTGTCTGTATCCTGCGAATAGGCGTTTTCGCTCTCAAGTTTCAGATATGCTTCCCACCTCTCCTTTGAAAGCTCTCCCGAAGCTATCGCTGATTTTATGGCGCAGCCGAGCTCGTTTGTATGAGAGCAGTCCGAAAATCTGCATTGCCCCATAAGCTCCCGTATATCCGAAAAGGTTTTTTCAATACCCTCCGCCTGATGCCACATGCCAAGTTCTCTCATTCCCGGAGTATCTATAAGCATGGCGCCCTGCGGCAGCCTCACCAGCTGTCTTGAGGTTGTGGTATGTCTGCCCCTGTCGTTTTTATCAATTCCTGCCGTATCAAATCTATCCTCTCCCAGCAGGAGATTTATGAGAGTGGATTTGCCTGTGCCGGAAGATCCTGCAAAGGCTATGGTTTTGCCCTTTTGAAGATATTTATCAAGCCCTGCCGTATCATAATTAAAGGCAGAAGTTAAACCCGTCTCTGTTCCCGGCAGCGCCCTTTCAATTTCAGTCAGCTTCTCCGAAGCATTACTGCACAGATCCGCTTTTGTCAGAACTGTCACAGGGAAAGCTCCGCTGTCCCATACCGCCGCTGTATATCTTTCAAGTCTTCGTATATTGAAATCTCCATTTAACGACGTGCATATAAATACCGTGTCGACATTGGCGGCAATGACCTGTCCCTCGCAGGCAGAGCCTGCAGCTCTCCTTACAAACGTGCTTTTCCTCGGCAGTATACTGTGAATAACCGCTCTGCCCTCCCCGCCGGGCAGCGAAAGCATCACAAAATCCCCTGCAGCGGGAAATGACACTGCATTATCTGCCGTATATCTGAGCCTGCCTGAAAGCTCCGCGCTAAGCTCTCCACGGTCGCACACAACCGTATACAGTCCCCTCTCCTGTGATATAACTCTGGCGGGAATATATTCGGGATACTGATTTTCGTATACTCTAAACCTGTCTGTATATCCGTAATCCGCAAGACTCATAACAGCTTCCTTTCAAAATCCTCTATATGTCTCTCCAGCAGCTTCAAAGCCTCATTACTGTCCTCAAGCTCCATCAGAAAATACATGGGAGCATAATATTTAACGGCAAGAAGCTCTGCATTCTCTCCCGGCAGGGCAAAAGAAAGCACATCCCTTACATATTCCAGCGGACCGCTTCCAAGGTACATATTATACAGTCTTTCAATTCCCTCATCGTTATATCTTTCAAGCAGAAGTATGCGCCGGAATGCCGCGGCAAATTCATCCTGAGTCCAGTATATGAACTGGGCTCTGGTAAACTCTCCGAGCTGCTCCACTGTCACACTGTCATAGCCTGCTTCGCTGTCGGAAAGTCTGTTTTCGGGCATCTCAAATTCTCTGGCTCTGCGCAGGTCCTCCGTCTCCATATGCGCTATAATATGGTCAAATATATCTCTCTTGCTCTTGTAATGTCTGTACAGCGCGCCCTTGGTAATCCCCAGCTCTCCTGCAATATCGCTTACTGACACAGCCTCATATCCTCTGCAGGAAAACATATCCAGCGCAGTCTGCATTATTCTTTCTTTGGTGTCTGTCATAGTCAATCTCCCTCCATCAGACATTGTAGTAAACGTTCGTTTACTTGTCAAGAAAAAAATCAGCGTGCCCCGATTGACAAGGCACGCCGTAACTGTCTGCATTATTCTATTTTGCGTATTCTTTCATAAGCTTTATTGCTTTTTCAAGTCCCGCTTTTTCTTCTTCATATGTGTTTGCAAGATATTTTTCCTGAGTTTTCTTCAGTTCCTTGAGCTTGGCTATTTCTGCCGAAACATCCGCACCCTTTGTATCGTATTTATCACCGAGACTAATTATAACGTCGCCTATGTCACAGTGTCTGTACTTAATAAGCCCGTCTCCCCATGTGCCCTTTCTGTTGTCAAACAGCTGGTTCTCCATATACTCGCATGTTTCCTTATCAAAGTTCATATAGTACCATGCCCAGTCAACGCTGCCCAGATATTCGTCATAGGCCTCCTGAATTCTGCCTTCCTCAAGAGCCGCTATGCCTGCTTCAAGATTTGCCACATTATCCTGATACAACTCGTGTCTGATTATATTCTCCGGCTCGAAATTAAGTCCCACAAGAGCATCCTGAAGAATCTTGAATATTTCCTGAGTCTTTTTGTTAAGCTCTACCGCTGCCGCCTTGTCGCCGGACTCCTCAACCTCAGCCATCTTTGCCTCTAAAGCCGCCGCTGCGTCCTTTGCCTCTGCAATTACTGCTTCAAAGTCTGCTCCTTCTGCAAGACTTTCTTCAAAGCTGCTGATCCTGTCAGTAAAGCACAAAGGTCTTACAGCCTTTGCATCAAGGTCTATTACCAGCTTGCCGTAGGTCTTGATTATATCGTTGAAGCCCTCTTCATTAAGAGGCTGCGCTTCTGTGCTGTCATAGGTTGAATGATATCCCTTATCGAAATATACTGTGCCGTCACCGTTTTCTGCCACTATTGACGGAATTCCCATAAGCGTCCAGTAAAAATCCTCTGTTCCTGTGCTGTTGCCGTAATAGCTCCAGTCATACGGAGACTCCTCGTTAAGTCCTCCAATGCTCTCCTTGATGAAGCCTACAAGCTCTGTCGAGCTTCCGGTACCTGCGCAGGTTTCGCCCTCAACGGTATATCCGCCGTCATTGTTTACTATTGCAAACGCGCCGTCCACCCAGTCAGGATGAACATTTACAATTTCCTCATAAGCGCCTGCCGACCAGTCGTACTCGCTGCCGGAAACGCCCCATTCCTCTGCGCCGTGCATACAGAAGCGTATTGTTTTGTCAGGAGTGTATTCGCTGTCCACAAGAGCCTTTGCTATAGCCATTGAAACCGCCACGCCCTGTGCATCGTCATAGGTTGAATGGAAATATCCGTCCATATGTGAGAATACGAATACTGTTTCTTCTGTGGTTCCCGGAATTTCACCCCACAGATTGTGTGAAGTCACGTCCTCTGTAACCTTTGAGTCGGCATTAAGGGTTACTGTTATCGAATCCTTTCCTGATGCCTTGATTGCATCCTGCAGAGCCTTGCAGCCGTCCTCGCTTATAGCCAGCGCCGGCGCATCTGCAGGTCCGCATACGTCCTGAACGCCTACTCTGTCATTGCCTTCTTCGGCATATACAGACATAGCTATAACGGCTCTGGCGCCTTTAACCTTTGCCTGATATGCAGGATAGTTTATCCACCAGTTTTCGTTCTGGTCAACATCAAGCAGCACCAGCTTGCCTTTGACATCAAGTCCCTCATAGTCCGCCTCTGTGCCCTCGTTTACATAAACCAGCTCTATCTCCTCATTGTCTGCCTGCAGGGTTGTCTGATAGCCGCCCAGGTCTATCTTCTGTTCCTTGCCGTCAGCATTTTTGAAGGTGATATTTGCGCCATTAAATACCCAGCCGTCAACTGTGATATCATCCACAGTTATATTCTGAAGTCCGATGTCCTCCATAACGCCTTTGAGGTATTCCATGGTCTGCTTCTCCGCAGGCGAACCCGCCGAGCGCATACCCATTACAGGATCGTCTCCGAATTCGCTTACGCTCATCATTACTTCCTTTGCAAAATCCATATCTATGGCTGCATTGAATTTATCAAAATTCTCTCCATAATCTGAGCCGCCTCCGCAGGAAGAAAGCCCCAGTACAAGTACAGCAGACAATGCTGCAATTCCTATTTTCTTAAACATAATCCTCTCCTTTGCCTTACAAGTTTACTTCTTGCCGAATATTATATCAATTCAGAAAACTCCAATCAATCCATTAACCTGCTGCCTTTTCTTACTAACTTGCTGAAAAAAGCCGCCCTGTCGAAAGGACAGAGCAGCTGTAATTTTTCGTTCATATTTTCGGGTTATTTTTTCTCATAAAGCATATCCATAATGTATGCCGGGAAGAATTTTCTGAGGGTTTCCTCTGATGCAGGCTCAGTGCAGAGGCTTACTATTATGAATACCGGGAAGTTTATCATAAGTCCCCATATGCCTGCGTGTATGTTGCATGGGTTAGACCATACGAAATTGCACAGCGCAACAACAATGACTCCCGCCACAAGTCCTGCAATAGCTCCCGCTTTAGTTGCCCTCGGCCAGCAGAATACTCCCAGCATACAAGGGAAAAGCTGTCCGATAAAGCCGTATGCCACCAGCAGAATATATACAAGCTCTGCCGGATTTGTAAGCGCCAGCGGATAAGCCACCAGAAATACTATCACAAGAAAAACCTTTCTCTGAATTTTTCCCTCTTTTTCGGCAGGGATATTCCTTGCCGGAGCAATAACATCGTGTGTGAATGTAAATGCCGGCGTATGAAGCTGCGGCTCTGCGGAGCTTTGTGCCGCTGCAAGTATGCCTGCTCCCAGAAGTCCCACCATCCACCACGGCAGGTTCTGCATGCAGAAGGAAAGCGCCACCTTGTCTGTATCTCCATCGTAGCCCTCAAACGCAAACACGCATATAAAGCCGACTATAAGCATCGGGATCATTACAAGGTAAAACAACGATACATAGGTGTACTGTTTTCTTACTGTATCCTCGTCTTTGCCTCCGGCAGCCCATACCCAGAACTGCGGCCAGAAAGAAAACACCGAAATTATAATCGAGGTTGTCCAGAAAAGCGGAGGAAAATCTCCGGTTGCTCCCGGCAGAGTCATATGCTCAGGGCTTACCTCCATAAGTCTCTTAAAAGCCTCGCTTACACTGAAAGAGCCAAGCACTGTATAAAGCACAAACAGGCATACTGTAATTGAGAGTATCAGCATAAGCACTCCCTGCATTACATTTGTCCAGCCTATAGCCCGAAGACCGCTGTTATATACATAAAACGCTATGGCGCATAAAATTATAAGCTCGCCAAGCCACATGGGAATTGTGCCGTTGCTCATTACATTTAAAATATGTCCTGACCCTATTATCTGCACCAGCGAATTGCCAAGCACTGCAAGAGCTCCTACTATGCCGCAGAGCATACGAAGGCCCTTTGACTCAAATCTGGCTCCTATGCCCTCTGCCTGGGTCCTGTAGCCGTATTTGCCGGCAACCCTGTTTACTCTCGGTGAAATAAGGTATGACGAATAGGTTATAAAGCCAAGGTACACCACAACATAAAGAGCTGCAACGCCTTTGGAATATGCCCAGCCCGGCGCGCCTAAAAATGTATATGCGCTTACATTTCCCGCGCCGGTCAGAAATACCATAACTATAAGGCCCATTGTGTTGCCCGATGACGACCAGTTTTCAACCTTGCTCATATCAAGTCTGCCCTTGGCCGAAAAGCCCAGTATGCAGGCCACAAGTGTGTAGCACAGAGTTATGACAAGAGGTCCCCACGTCTGAATCATCTAGTGCACCTCCCATCTGTAAGCGATATTGATAACGATTACAGTAACGATAAGACTTATTATCGACACTGTAAAAAGCACCGGCATACCAAGCAGCATACACGGAATGTTAAACAGGTTGACTACCGGAGATATCATCGAAAGCAGCGATAATATCATCATTGCGAATACCACCCATTCCTTTGCCTTGCGGGGTCTTACTATAACCCATGGCTTCATTTTCTTTTCTTTTTTTGTTTCCATTTCATATCCTTTCGTATTTAATCCTGCCGTCTATCATAGTTATGTCCGTCTTAATATTCATAATTTCCTCAGGCTGCGCCTCAAGAATATTATCCGATAAAACCACAAGATCTGCCAGCTTGCCCGGCTCTATGCTGCCCTTGATACCCTCTTCAAGAGATGCATAGGCTCCGTTATAGGTGTACATTCTGATTGCGTCCATAATGCCTATCTGCTGACAGGCTCCCGCCACCGTACCGTCGCTGTCTGCTCTTTTGACAGCCGTATATATCCCTATCATAGGGTCAGGCTCTATTACAGGCGTATCAGAGCCTATGGCAGTTATTATCCCCTTGTCAAGATAGGATTTGAGAGGGAACATGCAGTTTACCCTGTCGCCGTAGTATTTGATATACATTGCGGCGTTGTCTATAAAAAAGCCCGGATTTGACACTACCGTCACATTGGCTTTTTTGAGCCTGTCTATTATCTCATCATTTATTATGGCGCAGTGCTCTATCCTGTGCCTGCAGGGCCTCGGGTTTAATTTCTGCGCTTTTTCTATCGATGAAAGTATCACATCAACGGCCTTGTCCCCCACAGCATGCGCCGTTATATTAAATCCGGCGTTGTGAGCGGGAATTAAAACAGCATCCGCCTCTTCCTGTGTATAAAGCTGTATGCCCTCAAGGGCAGGGTCGTGCTCGTAAGGCCTTGAAACTGCGCAGGACGGTCCGCTGGTGCTTCCGTCAATTAATATTTTCACATGTCCCAGCCTGAAATGCTCATTGCCCAGTCCGCCTCTTATTCCTGTCTTAATAAAGTCGTTTACCCATTCTATCGTCTTTTCCTTGCCGCAGGCGTGATAAAGCAGCACGTACATTCTTACATCTATAACTCCGTTTTTGCAAGCTTCCTGATAAAGTCCTATGGTATCGGAGCCGTAAAAGCTGGCATCATGTACGCTAGTTATGCCGCAGCGGAGAAACATATCGTTTGCGGTCTTAAATGCCCGCATATATTCCTCTTTTGTGTACATTACCTTGTCCCACATATATGTGCAGGCTCTTTCCTTGAGAAGTCCTGTCATCTGCCCGTTTTCGTCAGTTACCACCTCGCCCTTTGCAAAGTTTTCGGGGTGTATGTCCCCTGCCTCCAAAGCTTTCGTATTGTATACGCCCATATGCAGACAGGTTCTTGTCAGCTGCACAGGATTGTCCGGCGCAGCCTCGTCAAGCTCGGCTCTTGTAGGATGCCTGCCCTCTTTGAGCTTGCCCTGATCGTAGCCCGTGGCTTTTATCCATGCGCCTTTTGGAAGCCTCTGCGCTTCTTCTCTGATTATCCTCTGTATTGACGGTATATCGGGTGCTTTCTGTGCGCTGCAGTCAAGTATTACAGCGGCATTCTGCCCTCTCATACCCAGATGGCAATGGGCATCTACAAAACCGGGAAGCAGCGCTCTGCCGTTAAGGTCTATGACTCTGGTTTCAGGTCCTGTCCAAAGCTTCGCTCCTTCATTGTCTCCCGTATATACTATATATTTATCTCTGACTGCTGCAGCCTGACAGACCGTATCATTTCTGTCCACTGTTATGACAACGCCGTTTATGAAAACGGTATCAGCATACATTGACATACTTCTGTTCATATTGGCACCTCCGAAGTTTTTCGAATACATCTACTGTCATCATACCACACATATTACAAATGCCGCCAGTATATTTGCAATTCAGCAAGGATATTACCCAAAACAAGCTGAAAAATATATTATGCCCTCTCTGCAGGCCGGCAGAAAGGGCAATATACCGCTATTCTTTTTTAAGATATTGAACAAACTCCTTCTTCGTTCTCTGATAATTGGCTCTGCAGATTGTAATCTGTGTTCCGTTTGACATAAATATCGACTGGTTTTCCATAAGGTCCACATAATCAAAATTAATGATATAGCTTCTGTGGCACATATAGAACCTGCTGTCGACCTCCTCATACAGATCCTTTAATACTGCATTGTACTTAAAAATACGCTTCTGGGTGATTACCGAGGTTTCTCTTCTGTACTGCTCAACATAGATGATGTTCCTGAAAAAAACTCTGGCAACAAGATTTTTATTTTCAATAATAATATAGTTCTTGTTCATAGCTACCTCCCATTTCATATCTTTTTTTGAAATTATATATATTAATTACATAAAAATCTATAAATAATTTTGAATATAATTCGACAAATTTCGACATTTGCATCTCTGCAGCATATTTTGGGCAAAAAAATAGGCGGGTATATCATTTACCCGCCTATGCAGTTATTTAATTCCGTGTATTACGTTCTTTGCCCATTTACCGGACTTGTATCTGTATGTCAGGATTGCCGCCTTGAATAAATTCTCCGATTTGACAAGGAGAACTACGATATATACCGGCAGTTTGAATACCATTGCGCCTAAGAATGCAGCAGGTACGGCTATGAGCCATACGCACGAGACCTCGCTTATGGCCGCAAACCTCGTATCGCCGCCGCCTCTCAGGACTCCGGTTATGAGAGTTCCGTTGTACAGGTTGAGTACCATAAACATACCGTATATGAGCAGTATGCGTTTTGCATAGGAAGCCCCAAGCGGTGTAAATCCAAACAGACTTACAAGAAGTCCTGAACAGATTATAAGGAGCACTCCGAATACTGCGCCAAACAGCAGTGCAATTCTAAGCAGCTTCTTTGCCATGGCTTTACTCTTTTCGGTATTGTTTTCACCAAGCTGCTCGCCTATAAGAATAAGGGCTGCATCTCCTATGCTGAAGCCCGCCATTATAAACAGGTTTTCGATGGTATTGCTGGCCTGCGCAGCCGCATAAGCCGTAACTCCGATATGACCTATAGCCGCCATATACGCGGACTGTCCCAGTCCCCACAGAGTTTCATTAATCGTTGTAGGAAGCGAGTTTTTAACTACTCTGCCTGCAAGCTCCCTGCCTATTCCTCTGAACTCTTTGAGTTTACCTGCAATTATGTTTTTCCTGCCGAATACCGCATAAAGTATAAGCAGCATCTCCACCGACCTTGCAGCGAGAGTTCCCACCGCAGCGCCTGTGGTTTCAAGCCTTGGCATACCAAAGGCTCCGAATATGAACACATAGTTCAAAAATGTATTGGTGCTAAACACCACAATGCTTACATAAAGAGGTATCCTTGTCTGCTGGGTGGCTCTCAGCGCTATAACAAAAGGCTCTGTTATTCCCAACAGCAGGAAGCACGGTGCGGCTGTTCTCACGTACTTTACCGCAAGCTCGATAACCGCCTGCTCCTCTGTAAAAAGCCCTATAATATACCTTGGGAAAAACATTGCGGCGATAAAAAATATAACGCCGGCAGAAAGACTTATTACAATTCCAAACCCTACTGTCTTTCTTATATTTTTGAGGTCCCTCGTACCCCAGAACTGGGCCATAAAGGTTGCCGTACCGCTGTTAAAGCCAAACAGCACCATCCAGTGTATGAAATAAATCTGCACGCCTATTCCAACTGCCGCAAGTTCCAGTTCTCCCAGATAACCCACCATCAGGTTATCCACAAGGTTAAGCGAACAGGCAATTAAAGACTGCACTGCTATAGGCAGTGCAATTTTAAGCATTTTTTTATAGAATTCTCTGTTATTAAGACTGACTGTTTCCATTTACTCACCTAACATAATTATTCTGAGACCTGCTTCCTCAAGCATCTCAACTGCCAGTTCGTCAGGATAGCCTTCCTTTACGACTATTCGGCTGATGCCCGCATTGATTATCATTTTGGCGCAGATAACGCAGGGCTGATGAGTTACATAAATAGTACCGCCCTCAATGCTCTGGGCCAAAGTTGCGGCCTGTATTATGGCATTCTGCTCTGCATGAAGCGCCCTGCACAGCTCATGACGTTCACCTGACGGAATTCCAAGCTTCTGTCTGATGCAGCCGCCGCGCTCTTCACAGTGCGCAATTCTTCTGGGCGCACCGTTATATCCCGTCGCAATTATATGCTTGTCCTTGACAATTACTGCTCCCACCTGTCTTCTCATGCATGTAGAGCGCCTGCTTGTCAGAACTGCCATTTCCATAAAATACTGATCCCAGCTAGGTCTTTCCATTGCTAAATTCCTTTCTGCTAATAATATACTTCTGCAAGATACAGTCCCTGCGGAGGAGCTGTAGGTCCTGCTTTTGTTCTGTCTTTACTGCTGATTATTTCTTCAATATATTCAGGCGCCATCCTGCCTTTACCAACCTCAACAAGAGTGCCGGTTATTATCCTTACCATATTGTAAAGGAAGCCATCGCCTGTAACCGATATTTCTATCTCTTCATCGTTCCTGCAAACATCGAGGGAATATATTGTTCTGACGGTGGTTTCTCTCTCCTGTCCGCCGGAAGCCTGAAAGCACGCAAAGTCGTGAGTGCCTGCGATATATCCCGCCGCTTTGCTCATGGCCTCTGCATCAAGGCATCTGTCTATCTGCCAGCAGTAGTTCCTGCGAAAGATATCGGTATCGCCGCTGTTTAATATCCTGTAGATATACCGTTTGCTTTTGCAGTTAAACCTTGCATGGAAATCCTGCGGCATTTCCTCTGCTTTCAGAATTTTGATATCTCCCACTGAATTTCTGTTCATTCCTCCCGAAAGAAGATTGTTTGCGGCAAGCACAATGCGCTCCGCAGGTATTGTGAAATCTCCCGAAAATGAAGCTCTCTGCCCCAGCGCATGCACTCCGGCATCAGTCCTGCTGGTGCCGTTTACGGCTATATCGCAGCCGCATAGTATTGAAAGCACCCTTTCAAGCTCTCCCTGTACGGTCCTTGCCGCAGGCTGTCTCTGCCAGCCGTGGAACCCTGTGCCGTCATATTCCAGTGTAAGAAGAATGTTTCTTGTCATTTACTATCTCCTTGGAAGAACAATAATCTTATTGTCTTTGGACTCTCTGTAGAGAACAAATCTTCTGCCTATAGCCTGAACAAACTCCGCTCCCAATCTATCTGCAATTTCGTTTGCAGTAGTCTTGGGGTCAAGGCTGCAACTTTCCTGCATTTTAACTTTAATAAGCTCTCTGTGCTCAAGCAGAGTATCGATTTCATTGATTACATTCTCTGTCACATCGCTTTTACCTATATATACAACAGGATCAAGCTCGTGTGCAAGTCCTTTTAAATAGCTTCTCTGTTTACTTGTTATCATTTTAATTCTCCTAAAAAATTTATACTTAATTGTATCACAACCAGGCAGTATAAGTCATCAATTATTATTCGATTTATATCTGCCATATTACAAGCATATATATTACCGCCGCGGCGCTTATGTACGGGCCCAGTGGTTTGCTGTCGGTTCTTTTGATTTTTTTCATTGCGATAAGCACCGTAAAAGCCATAGCGCTTATAACAGACATGCCGATTATAACTGTAATTATTCCTTTTAGTCCCGTTATAAAGCCCAGCGCCGCCATAAGCTTGACATCACCAAAGCCCATAGCCTCTTTCCCTGAAATCAGCCTCCCCAGAAGCGCCATAAGCAGCATTACTCCGCCGCCGCAGAGCACTCCGTAAAGCATATCCAGCGGATTGCTGTGGTAATTGACAAAGCCCACCGAGCATACCGCAAGGGCGATAACCGCCTGATCGGGTATTATCATATATTTGGCATCCGCTATGGATATAATTATCAAAAGCCACATAGCCGCCATAACCGGCATGGCAAATAAAAAATCGTCTGCCGCCAGCTTTACTCCTCCTGCAACCATCAGCACCGAAAAAAGCGCTTTCCATGGTCTGCTGTTTATTCTCTGCCTTTGCAGCTTGTCCTCTTTTGGAACCTCGCCGTAGTCACACAGCCACTGCGCCGGGATATGATTGAACGCATACACCGCCCCGTTTCCGCCTATAATCCCCAGAATCATCGCTACTATGACACCTATAATCTGCATCATTTCTCTCTTTTTGTCCTTTCTTACCCTCTTTTGTTGTTTTTTGTCGATTTATTTAGTACTATTTTTCTTTCCTATCCTTTATACTTATATTCATCTCAACTTATAATGAAAGGAGTAGGATATGAAAAAAGAGTTATTATCTATTTTATCATCAAAATCGAATGATTGCACTATAAAATCCAAGATTACGGATAAACTTGAAGAAAATTCAAATTCTAAGCAAGAAACACCTGTTTCAGAAAACACAGCTCAGAATACATACGGCTCCCATGTCCTTATAATTTCTGAGGATTCGGCACTGCGTAAAATAATCTCGGAAAGTCTGTCAGACTTTAACGTTATCTGTGAATACACAAATAACGGAGAACAAGCAATTTTGCAGTGTAACAATTTACCTGTCGATTATTATTCAGCAATTTTTATCGGCGATTTGACAACAGATTCCGACGGAATTCATACAGCAGAAATTCTAAAAGGCCGACTCCATATATCCGCCCCTATAATTGCAGTCAGCAGCAACCAATGCAACGATCCGTATATAGACGCATATATTTCTCCGGTTCCCGATACGGCTTCTGTTATTGATATCTTCAGCAGAGCAATCAACGGCAGTCTCGCCATATCCAAAGAAAAGGCCATGGCAAGACTGGGCAACAGACAGGATTTATATGACAAATATTATAAACGATTTATAGACGGCTATGCCGATGCTTCATGCAGAATACGACAACTTCTGGCTTCGGGCAGCTACGAGGAAGCCTACAGGCTTGCCCACAGCATCAAGGGACTTGCCGGGACTTTGGGGCTTGCGGAGGTGTATATTAGTTCTTCAAGACTATGCTCGGCGCTAAAAGTCGATCAGACCTCAGGCGGGCAGTATCTAAATGAGCTGGAGGTTTCTATAAACAGACTATTGCCCTGACTGAAGCCTGCATGATAAAATAACAGCATGAAAAAGCATTTATTTTTACAGGCGCCTGTGCAGGCGGGCAAATCAACTTTGCTTCAGGAGGCTATGGAGCCTTACAGAGAATACATAGGCGGGTTTGTATCACAGCGTTTAAAAGACAACAGTCTTAATACTTTAGGGTTTCGGCTGGCAGATTACAGCACGCGCCCTGAACTTACATCCACATTTTCAGACGAGCTTTCAAACATATTTATGAAACGCACCACCGAAGAAAAGTGGTTCAAATTATCCGTCTTTGAAAATCAGGCAATAGAAATTCTTGAAAAAGCAAGGAGGTCCAAAAAGATAATACTGCTTGATGAAATCGGCGGAGGAGAACTGAAATCGGATATATTTAAAAATTATCTGGACAGGCTTCTTATGGGTAATGTTCCCTGCATTGGAGTACTTAAAGCCCCTAAGGCTGCTGCAAATACCGGCAGAGGAATAGGCACTGACCTTAAAGATGAAAACGCCCTGCTTCACGAAAGACTTGACGCATATAATGCTGAGTTACTTATGTACAGCAGAGATAAATTCTATGAGCAGAAGAAATATATACAAAGGTTTATTGAGGAAAAGCTATGTGGACATTTTATGACAGATTGATTGACGGTATAGACGAATGTATTACTGTCGACAGAGTTGTTTCCGGTGCAAGCTGGACAGTCGTTAAGGCGGGAGAATACTGCGGTCTGTCTGCCAATATAGAGGGCAGACGCACCTCTCCTGATTTTCCTGCGTTTAGAGGCAAGTCCCTTAGAGAAGTGGCGAGGCTTTGCAAATCGTGGGATTTTGCAGAGGCTGCAATAGGGGCCGCCGCAGTTAATGCCTATTACAACAGCTGCAGGTTTTTAACCGATACAGCACTTTCTGCAAACAATACCTTTGATGCATATGAAAATCTTACCGCAGGAAAAAAGGTTGGAATGATAGGCCATTTTATGCACCTTGAGGGCATCCTTACCAAGGCAGATGTTTATATTATTGAGAAACGCCCCGAAGTGGGTGAATATCCGGAGGCGGCCTGTGAATATCTGCTTCCTGAAATGGATTTTGTCTTTATAACCGGTTCTGCTTTTGTTAACAAAACAATGCCAAGGCTGCTTGCGCTAAGCAGAAAGGCTCACACAGTAGTTATAGGACCGAGCACTACAATGTCTGACGTGCTGTTTGACTACGGCGCCGATGAGGTTTCGGGACTGATGATAACAGATCCAGCCGCAGCAATGCACACCGCAGTTTTTAACGGTCACAGAAACATATTCAGATGCGGCAGTAAATTAAGACTTTTGAAATAAACGGATAAAAAACGGCAGAGGGGGCTTATTCCTCTGCCAAAAAAATATTCTCTAATATTTATTTAAAATTGTAGTTTCTAACTTAGTTATTATTTAAGTAAACCCTTTTCGACGATTATATCAATCATCTCAGCACAATCTTCAAAAGTCTTTTTGATACTCTCAAGTGCTCTACTCATAATATCCCTCTTTTCTCTTAACCATCTTGTGGTTATTTTGATTATTTCTTAACTACATTGTTATTATACCACCTTTATTTGTGGTTTTCAACAACTTATATCGAACTAATTTGCTCTTTTTAACAAATTTATTTATGCCCTTATTTAAGATTTTTCAGTCAAATCATAATCTTGCTGTATTTCCAGCCTCATATTTTCTCATATACGCCTTTTTTTCAGCAGCTGTCCTGTCCTGCACGCTAAAAAAGAACAGATTTGCAGTTTATCGCTTTGCTCCTCTGTCCTTTTCTATATATTCTTGCTTTTTATACTCTGACAACTCTCACACCGCCGGTTTCGGGCTTCTGCCATGCATCTTCAACGCTGCCGCCTTTGAGATTGTTTTCAATACACCGTATAACGCCGCTGTGCACTACTATGAATATTTCCCTGCTGTCGTCTTTTTTAAGAATATCCGTCAGCGCTTTAACGACTCTGTACTGCAGATCATAGAAGTTTTCGGCTTTGTTTCCGGTTTTGAATGAAAACAGGTTTTTCCCTCTTTTTTCGTACAGCTCCGGAAATTCCCCTCTGATATCCTCTATATATCTGCCGTCCCAGCTTCCCAGGTTCATTTCCCGAAAGCCTTTTACCTCCGTCACTTCACTGCATATAATCTGCGCTGTTTCCCTTGCTCTTTTGAGGTCGCTGGAATATATTCTGTGTATGCCCACCGGCAGGGCTGCTTTGGCTTTCTCTGCCTGCTTCCTGCCTTCGTCACTGAGAGGCACATCTGTCTGTCCGAGAAATATTTTATCTCTGTGCTGCTGCGGCTGCCCATGCCTGATCAGATAAAAGCACCTGCCCTTTGCAAGCTCTTCAAGAGCTTCTGACTTCATACCCCGCTGATAAAAGGCTTTGAGCTCCTCATATGCTGCCGGAGTATCCATATCCATCACGGTGCTTTCTCTGCCTGTTTCAATCCTTATCATCTGATCATCATATTTGTCGGTTATAGCCTTGAGACCGCCGTTGCCATCGTAGTTTAATATCTCGTCTCTGTATTTCATAGGGATATACAGCGGGTGGCCTTTTTTGCCTCTGTAGCATGGAACTACAAACGAGCTGTCATCTCTGATATTGCTTACAAGCAGGTCTATTGTCTCTGCTTCAAGCAGAGGACAGTCAACGGGAATCAGAAAAAATCCTCTGAGGGCTTTGTCTGTTTTTTGGACTCCTGCCTGTATTGATGTAAACATACCCTCCGGATATTTCTCATTGTAGCTTTCTGTCACCTCCAAGCCGTTTATGAGGGACAAAAGCTCCTGCCTGTTGTGTCCGCTTACCACCACGATGTCCTTAATGCCTGCATCATAAAAAGAGGCGATAAGCCTTGCTATGACTGTCTTACCGCCTATCTGAAGCCCGGGTTTGAAGCTTCCCATTCTTGACGAATAGCCTGCCGCAAGTATTACGGCTCCTATTCTGTTATTTACCGTAGCCTGCTCTGACATTAATCATTTCTCCCGCAATGCTTACTGCAATCTCCTCCGGAGTTTCAGCGTGTATTTCAAGACCTATTGGTGAATATACCTTTTCAAATTCGCTTTCGTCAAAGCCTTCTTTTTTGAGCGCTTCATAAAGAACTTTGTTTTTGTTTCTGGAACCTATCATTCCAAGGTAAGCGCAAGGGAGTCTGAGAGCATCTCTTAAAACGTCAAGGTCACCCAGGTGGCCTCTTGTAACGATTACTATATAGCTGTTTTCGTCAATTTCAAGACCTTCAAAGGAATTCCTGAATGAATCTATAGTCTTTACCTCATATGCATCAGGAAAGCGTTGTCTGTTGGAATACTCCTCTCTGTCATCTATTACAACTGTTCTGAAATTCACATATCTCAAAAGCTTCTCTGCTTCAAGCGCAACGTGTCCTGCGCCGAAAATGTATGCTGTGGTAATCTGTTCAAATTCTTCTTCAAAAGCTTCAGGATGAGCGGCATCCACATACTGTATCAGAATATCGGCATCACCTCCGCAGGCCATTCCTATGCCCTGCTCTGAAGTATCCAGTCTGAAATGAAACACTCTGCTTTTTTCCTTTGTCTTAAACACCTCTGCCGCAAGTCTCTCAGTTTCGGCCTCTATCTTGCCGCCGCCTACGGTACCTATGGTGCTGCCGTCTTCCCTAACCAGCATGCACGCGCCTTTTTTTCTCGGTGTTGAACCCTCTGAATTTATTATCTTGCACATTACAAAGCTTTCGCCCTGCTCCAGCATATCTCTGCCGTGATAAATTACTTTCTGTGACATAATTACCTCCTGTTTTTTACTCTGTCTATTCTCTTTAAAACACTTCCGCAGGCGCATTCCTCCGTAATCCATCTGGATATATCGCCTGTCCTGTACCGTATGAAAGGCATAGCCCTCCTTGTAAGTGTCGTAAATACTATTTCTCCCCACTGCCCGTCTGAAACGGGTCTGCCTGTTTCAGGGTTTATTATTTCAATATATATATCGTTTTCTCTGACATGATAGCCTGCTCCCTGTCCGCAGGACACAGCGCAGCCAAGTCCCATTTCCGTCATACCGTAATGCTCGAAAATCCGGCTGCCCCAATTCTGTGAAATTCTCTGCCTTACACTCTCTGATACATAGTCAGAGGAAAGCAGCACTCTGCCTGCTCTTATATCGGGTCTTTCTTCGGAAAGCTCTGCAATATATTCGGGCGCTCCGATTGCGCAGTCGATATGCCCCTTAGGCTCAAAGCTGACCTCAACATCTGTTCTTTCAAGAGCTGTTTTTAAAAGCAGCCCTATAGAACCCTCTGATGTGTGCGGAAACAGTATCAGCGCTCTGTCGCCTTTCCCTACCATAAACTGCATGCCGTTTGCAAAGTAGTCAACGGTCAGCTCCTGATCCTCTGCGGTAAAATATATTCGTTTGGGTCTGCCTGTCGTGCCGCTTGTCTGAAGAGTTACAATTCTTGAAACCTCCGAGGCTCTGACACATACCATCTCTTCACCGAAGTTTCTTAAATCCTCAGGAGTTGTAAATGGCAGGCTTTCAAAGTCACCGATATCACACTGCTCATATAGTCTGCTGTAAAAGCTGCTGTTTCCTTTTGCATATTCTACGGTTTCTCTCAGCTTTTCTCTCCGGTATTTCTCCAGTTCTGTCCTTGAGCTCATATCCAGCCTGTGCTTCCCGGCTATCCACAGATCTAGCCATTTTTTGTTCATCTAATACTCCAGTTCAAGTATCTCAAATACGTATTTAATAGTTTCCTCTGTTATAACGGGGCATTTTTCAACCTTGTTGATAGGCTGTCCCTCCATAAGATTGCTGCAGATTTTATCACCAAAGGCGTCCTCAAACCAGTCCTCAAGGTCTGCGGCATTTTCGGGTCCTGTCTTGGGATCTGCAAGATGCAGCAGACACTGGGCTGCCGTAAGCACTCCGCAGGGCTTCTCGCAGTCAACATCTCCGCACAGCGCCGATATTGCTTCTATAAGGTCCTCGTTCTGTTTACCGAGAGCTCTGAGTCCCATTTCCATAACCATCTGGCTGCAGCAGTAGCCCTGCAGTTTAAGTTCAAATAATTCTTCTTTCATATTCTCACCTCTTCTGTGCTACAAGCATAAAATATCCTGTATTTTTTTTATTTTTGACATTGCATATAATGCTGTCTTCTTTACCGTCAAGTATTGTCTCCGCCATATACTGGGTAAGGTCCTCGGTTCTGTCCTCAAAGTGAGTTATTATGAAGCCCATTTCCTCCAGCTGATCTCCCAGAGGCCCTATTATGAATTTACCGTCGTGGCGGAAATCAACGGCTTTAGCTGTTCTCTCCTCGCAGTCTCCCTCCTTGTGTTTGCGCATTGCCTGTCTGTCTGCCTCTATCCTCACTGCTTTTATGAAGTTTTTTTCGGGATTTATATGAAACAGATCACTTAATATGAGCCTGCCGCCTTTTTTGAGTACGCAGTAAGCTTCGTGAAGCGCTTCATCAGGCATATTTATTACGGACAGTACACATTCCATAAACACACCGTCAAAGGTCTTTGAGGAAAAGTCGTCAAGGAATTCACCGTCGCCCAGTCTGATGTCAAGATCGGGATTTGCCTTGCTTCCCTCTTCAATAAATCTTAAATTCATATCCACGCCGACACAGTCAAGACCGTATTCATCGGTGAGAAATCTCATAGTTTCGCCGCGTCCGCAGCCCACATCAAGAATTTTGTCTCCTTTTTTAAAGCCCGCAGCCTCTGCCGCGCTTCTTGTTATATCAAAGTTTCCGGGTCTAAGCATCTGTACCTCCTGTTTAATTTATTTTCTGTATATGCTGTTGTATGCGCAAAACGGTATAAGTCTGTCATCGTCTGTAAGCTGCACCACTCTGCATCTTTTCAGTCTCTCTGCATCGAGATTGGAAATGTCCATAAAGGCCATTCCCGATACTGTAAACATATTTGATTTATAGTAGGTAATAAATTCATCAAGGTCTACAGGCTCGTCCGCACAGCAGCAACAGCTCTCCTCAGCAGGTGCTTCACCGCAGCAGCAGGAGCTTTCTTCCTCAGCCTCTCCGCATGAACAGCAGTCTTCGTCTGTTTCCTCATATTCGGGCAGGTCCCATTTGTTTAAAACAAAATCCCTGTCCTTTCTGATTATTTCAAGAGGGTCGTGGCTGTCACAGCAGCTTACCCCTGTTTTCCTTGTCTGCTCTGTTATGAGAGAACGTATACTGCCGTCTTTTTCTCTGAGATAAGTTCCGTAGAAGCAGCACATTGTATGACCTGTGGTTATAGGGCACAGGTCGCCTGTTTTGAACAGTCCGTCTGTCTGCTCCTCTATAGCTCGCATACAGTCAAACATTGTGACTCTGTTTTCGTAATCCTTGTCGGGCACTCTGCCGAAAAAGCTGACCGGCTGGAAATGTATGCCCTTTACCACATCTCTGTTTGCTATGAGAAATCTCATCATTTCCCCTATGTTGTCAAGGTTGATGTTTTTGACAACCGTAGGTACCAGTGTAACCGGAAGTCCCGCTCTCCTACAGTTTTCGATGGCCGAAAGTTTCGTATGAAGCAATGGCTCGTTTCTCATCTGCATATATATTTCATCGGTTGTACCATCAAATTGCAAATATATTACGGAGACTCCCGCATCTTTGAGCTTCTTTGCGTAGCCCTTTTCTTCTGCTATTCTTCTGCCGTTGGTGTTTATCTGTATATATTCAAAACCCTTGTCTCTGCCCATTCGGATTATCTCCGGCAGGTCATCTCTGACCGTAGGCTCGCCGCCGGAAAGCTGTATGTTGAATTCTCTTTCTTCGCCCAGCTCCAGCAGCAGATCATATTTTCGTTCTATCTCTGACAGCGGCATATCGTTTCCCGCATCTTCCGCCTTTGCAAAGCAGTAAGGGCAGTGCTGGTTGCATCTGTCTGTTACGTCTATGAGAACGCAGCAGGCTGTTTGCAGGTGGTTCTCACAGGTGCCGCAATGAAGCGGACATTCTCCCTCAGCGCCTTTAGTTATGTTAACCTTTGGCGGTATGTTGACAACCGGGTGCTTTGTCCACCTGATATAGTCCTGCGGATTTCTTGCCACAAGAGCCGAAACCTCCCCGTGCTCAGGACATTTTTTTCTTATAAGGACTTTTCCTGCTTCAAGCACATATTCCGCCTCTACCGGCTTGTGACATACAGGGCATATACTCTGTGTTTTTGATAAAGTTATCATTCTTGTCTCCCTTTATTTGAATTCAGGAATTCTCCTGAGTATGAAATACGATACTATTCCGATGATTGCGCCGCTTGCGACTCCCGAAAATATGAGAACCGGAAAGTACACAAATATCCTTATATTCTCCACCAGCAACGCCGCCACCAGTATCTGTCCCAGATTGTGAGCAACGCCGCCTGCTATTGAAACTCCCGTAACCGAAAACACCTTTGCTTTTTTGACAAGCACCATCACTGCAAAGGACATAAGCGCTCCCGCCAGCGAATAAAGTGCTCCGAAGAGTCCGCTGAACAAAAGTCCCGCCACCAGCACCCTGACTGTGTTTATGCCAAGCGCATATCTGTATCCCAGTCTGTACAGAGCGATTATGACTGCAAGGTTTGCAATGCCAAGCTTGATGCCCGGCATGCCGAAGTTAAAGGGTATCAGTACTTCTATATATGAAAATATCAGCGCCAGAGCCGTCATAAGACCTGCTACTGCTGTTTTTTTTGCACTGTTTTTACTGTTCATTTTATCTGGCTACGGCATCAAGCTCCGAGCTTCCTCCTGTGATTTCTGCAACTACTTTGTTGGGCAGGCAGATTATACTCTGCCCTGTTTTGGAAATACTGCCCTGACTGATACAGTCGTGTCCATTGCAGTCTGCCGATTTCATATACATACTGCCGTCTTTGATTGCAATTATGTTTGTATGTCCGTTCTCTGCAACTGTGATTTCTCTGT
>ERZ857745.713-NODE-713-length-46905-cov-5.175091_pt1 | contig 46905 bp, 49 predicted proteins | sample MGYA00519699_ERZ857745 | MGnify/ENA primary metagenome ERZ857745 (study PRJEB31778, sample SAMEA3449357) | human gut metagenome | biome: human gut; feature: human-associated habitat; material: faeces | place: United Kingdom | collected 2010/2012 ... | reverse complement strand
GGGAGCCGGAGTTTATTGGTGGCGAAGTTGATTTGCGTATCAATATTTATCGAGGACAGGTTGACGGCACTGGTGACCTTAATGACCCTAATACTGCCGTTAAACCGCCGGGAAACCGCCAGGAAACCGCCGATAAAGTGCCGGCAAATGAACAGGAACAGCAAATTTATAAGTATGTAACGGAAAATGTCGGCATTACAACGGCACAGGCGATGAAACTTCTTGGCATCAAACAGCGTAGAACTAGAGAAATACTGGCGAAAATGGTTGACAACGGCTGGCTGAGAAAAGAAGGTGCTTCAAGAAGCACAATTTATGTAAAGGATACGGAAGCGAGATAATGCAGCATAGATGCAGACAAAGTAATACAGGACTTAAACCGCTTAACGTTACAAAAGGAGGTCTGAAGCTTGAACCAGAGAACATATATAGCGATCGATCTGAAGTCCTTCTATGCGTCTGTGGAATGCAGGGAGAGAGGACTGGATCCGCTCGATACCAATCTTGTTGTGGCGGATGAGAGCAGGACGAATAAAACCATCTGTCTTGCGGTGACGCCGTCTTTGAAATCATATGGGATACCGGGTCGTGCCCGGCTCTTTGAATTGAAACGAAAAGTGAGGGATGTGAACGCCCGAAGACTTTCGAGGATGCGAGGCGGAAGCTTTGCAGGAAAATCTGCTTCTTCATCAGAGTTGTCTTCAGATCCGGCTCTTGAACTGGACTTCATAACAGCACCGCCGCGGATGGCGCTTTACATGGAGTACAGCACGCGGATCTACGGGATCTACATGAAATACGTTGCTCCAGAGGATATTATTGTATATTCCATCGATGAGGTGTTCATGGATGTGACGGATTATCTCAGCATGCACGGGCTTTCTCCGCATGGTCTTGCAAAGAAGATCATACAGGAGGTCCTTGAGACGACGGGCATCACAGCGACGGCCGGTATCGGCACCAATCTTTATCTCGCAAAGATCGCGATGGACATCATGGCGAAGCATATTCCTGCTGATGAAAATGGTGTTCGTATCGCTTTGCTGGATGAGATGAGTTACAGGAGAGAGCTTTGGGCGCACAGACCTCTCACAGATTTCTGGCGTGTGGGGAAGGGCTATGCGAAAAAGCTGGAAGCAAACGGTATGTATACCATGGGGGATGTGGCCAGATGTTCGGAAACAAATGAAGAGTTACTTTATCATCTTTTCGGGAAAAATGCGGAGCTTCTGATCGATCATGCATGGGGCTGGGAGCCTTGCACGATGCAGGATGTGAAGGAGTACAAGCCGGAAAAGAGCAGCATCGGTGCGGGTCAGGTCCTGCAGTGTGCATATGAAGCTGATAAGGCAAGGCTTGTCATGCGGGAGATGACGGATACTCTGGTTCTGGATCTGGTGGAGAAGCATCTAGTGACTGATCAGATCGTCATAACAGTAGGGTACGATGTGGAAAATCTGACCGATCCGGCGCGGAGAAAACGATACCGCAGCAAGATCGTTACGGATCATTATGGCAGACAGATCCCGCAGCACGCACACGGGACTGCGAACCTGGATGGATATACCTCTTCCACTCGGAAGATCATGGCGGCAGTGATGGAACTTTATGACCGGATAGTGGATAAGGATCTGTTGGTCCGCAGGATGAATATTTCTGCGAATCGTGTGGTTGGCGAGTCGGATGCTCCGGAGAAAAATGATGGATGTGAACAGCTTGATTTTTTTACAGATTATGACGCCAGACAGGAAGATCAGCGGGAAGAAGCCGAACTGCTTGAACAGGAACGGAAACTGCAGGAGGCGGAGATCTCTATCAAAAAAAAGTTTGGTAAAAATGCTGTCCTTAAAGGGATGAATCTTGAGGAGGGAGCTACTGCAAAGAACAGGAACAGACAGATCGGAGGGCATAAGGCATGAAGGATTACAGCGATATCATCGATCATCCGCATCATGTATCACGGACGCATCCGCAGATGTCCATGCATGACCGCGCTGCACAGTTCTCGCCATTTGCAGCACTGACAGGATTTGATGCAGCAGTGGCGGAAGAGGCAAGAGTCACAGACAAGCGTATGGAACTGGAGGAGGATGAACGGCAGCGTTTGAATGAGCGACTTCGGATCCTTTCAGAGCATATAGAAGAGCAGCCGGAAGTCAGTATCACATATTTCGTGCCTGACGAGAGGAAAGATGGCGGAGCATATGTAACGAAAACCGGAGCACTGAAGAAGATAGATGAGTATGAGCATGTGCTGATCATGATGGACGGTGTGAGAATACCGATCCGGGAGATAATTGAAGTAAGTTTGGAAATATGACAGAAGTATTTTGTGTTTTAGTGAGGTGTACCCAAAAAGTCTGAAAAAAGTGCGATTTTGCAGTAAAATTAGGATATAAAAATAGCGATTTTGTGGCAAAATGAAAATATAAAAAGTGCGATTTTGCGATGGAGGCTGATTTTATGTTCAGAAGAAAGATATATGACAAGCTTTTAGAGTGGAAAACTGAGTCTGATGGAAGGACTGCTTTACTGATAGAAGGAGCAAGACGAGTTGGAAAATCGACAGTTGTTGAAGAATTCGCTAAAAACGAATATGAAAGTTACATCCTTATTGATTTTTCGAGAGCATCTAAAGCTGTAAAAGAACTTTTTGAAGATATATCTGATCTGGATTATCTGTTTCTCCAACTGCAATTGCAGTATAAGGTCGATCTGCATGAGAGGAGATCATTGATTATATTTGACGAAGTACAGCAGTGTCCCCTTGCGAGGCAGGCAATCAAAGCATTGGTGGCAGATCACAGATATGATTACGTGGAGACCGGTTCGTTGATTTCGATCAAACGTAACGTGAAGGATATACTTATCCCAAGTGAGGAACGAAAAATCAGTATGTATCCTATGGATCATGAAGAATTTCTATGGGCTGTCGGAGATCTCACAACTATTCCATTGCTGAAGAAGGTATTTGATTCCGGGAAACCTGTCGGAGTTCAGATCCATAGAAAACTGATGAGAGACTTCCGCTTGTATATGCTTGTAGGAGGTATGCCACAGGCTGTAAATGAATATATAGAAACGAACAATTTCAGAAAAGTAGACCAGATAAAAAGGGATATTCTCAATCTGTATGAAGATGACTTTAAAAAAATAGATCCAACAGGGAAGTTGTCAAGTCTGTTTGATGCGATCCCGGCACAGCTTAATAAAAATGCTTCAAGATATCAGGTTTCGAGTGTTTTGAACGGTGAGAGAGCAGAAAATATTCTGGAATCGATTGCAGAACTGAAAGATTCAAAAACAGTACTGGTATCGTATCATACCAATGATCCCAATGCAGGAATGTCGAACAATAAAGACCCGGGGAAATTCAAATTATTTTTGAGTGATACCGGATTGTTCACTACGTTGATGTTTAAAGACAGAGATTTCACAGAGAACATCATTTATGAAAAACTGCTGAATGATAAACTGAGTGCGAACCTTGGATATCTATATGAAAATGCAGTAGCTCAGATACTTACTGCTAATGGGGATGCATTATTTTATCATACTTTTATGAATGAAAGCACTCGCAGAAACTATAAGATAGATTTCATCCTGGCCAGAAAAAACAAAGTATGTCCGATAGAGGTGAAGTCTTCCGGATACAAGACACATGCTTCCTTAGATGCGTTTTCCAGAAAATTCTCAGACAGGATACTAGATAAATACCTTATTTATACAAAGGACTTTGCAAAGGATGAGGATATATTCTGTCTGCCGACATACTTGGTGCAGTTTCTGTAAAAGAATATCAAAAGTATCAACTATGTATTCGGCAGGAGTGCTGTTATGGAGCTTTTGGGATTGAAAAGTTCAATGGGAGAATACAAACCGCCTTTTACGATAACCAATAAGATATTTATGTGAGAAGATGACAGGAATTATCCTCGATGCCCGTAATGTAAGGAGAAAATTGAATGAGCAATATTATTCAAATCGATAATCTTAATAAAAGTTTTGGAAGTGTAAATGCTGTCCGGAATTTGAGTTTTCGTGTGAAAAAAGGGGAATTATTTGCCTTCCTTGGGATCAATGGTGCAGGAAAGTCGACTACAATCAATATTATGTGCGGACAACTGACGAAAGACAGTGGAAACGTCGTTATTGATAAACACGATTTAGATGAGGATATGGACTATATCAAGCGTGAACTGGGCGTGGTTTTTCAGTCATCTGTTTTGGATTCGGCTCTTTCTGTCTATGATAATCTGGAAAGTAGAGCCGCTTTATATGGCATTACTGGAATGGCATTTAAGAACCGGCTTGAGGAACTGGCGAAAAAATTGGATTTTAAAGACTTATTGAAACGCACAGTTGGTAAATTATCAGGAGGACAACGCCGAAGAATCGATATTGCAAGGGCTTTGTTTCATAAGCCTAAAATCCTTATTCTTGATGAGCCGACAACAGGGCTTGACCCGCAGACACGCCAACTTATCTGGACTGTTATATCCGGTTTTCGCAAATCTGAAGATATGACCGTATTTTTAACTACGCATTATATGGAAGAAGCTGCGGAAGCTGATTATGTCGTGATCATTGATGATGGGAAAATATCCGCAGAGGGTACTCCGCTTGAATTAAAAAATATTTATACTGGAGATTACATCACGATTTACGGTGTAGAGGAAAAGGATATTAAAGCACTTAATATAGAATATGAGCGAATCCGAAACGGGTATCGTCTTTCTGTACCGAATACAAAGGCTGCAACTGAATTGATCATTCGTAATCCGCAGATGTTTGATGATTACGAAATAACAAAAGGAAAAATGGACGATGTCTTTCTTGCTGTTACAGGAAAAACGTTAGTAGGAGGTGCAGAAAAATGAGTACAGCTTTCATTCTTATCAAAAGAAATATCAAATTGTTTTTTAAAGATAAGGGGATGTTCTTTACCTCTTTGATAACACCTGCTATATTGCTTGTGCTTTATGTAACGTTTCTTGGAAATGTGTATCGGGATAGTTTTACATCTAATTTACCTGATTCTTTAAAACTATCAGAAGACATAATAGAGGGACTGGTAGGCGGTCAGCTGATCTCCTCGATTCTTGCTGTTTCGTGCGTAACGGTTGCTTTTTGTTCTAATTTTTTAATGGTGCAAGATAAAGCAAATGGTACGATAAGAGATTTACGAATCTCTCCTGTAAAGGCGGCGACGCTTTCGCTGAGTTATTATGTTGCAACCTTGTTTTCAACACTTATTATTTGCTTTGTTGCAACGGGGATCTGTCTTGCTTACGTGGCTATTGTCGGTTGGTATATGTCGCTTTCAGATATATTCTTTTTGTTTCTTGACATTTTACTTCTTGTTTTGTTTGGAACAGCATTATCTTCGATTATCAATCTTTTCTTATCGACACAAGGGCAAATTTCAGCGGTAGGTACAATCATCAGCGCGGGGTATGGTTTCATCTGTGGTGCATATATGCCTATTTCTTCTTTTAGCGAAGGCCTTCAAAAACTAATCTCATTTTTGCCGGGCACTTACGGGACATCACTGATCCGAAATCATACAATGCAGGGTGTATTTGCTGAAATGCAAAATCAAGGCATTCCAACAGAGGTCGTCAAAAAATTAAAAGATTCCATTGATTGCAATGTTTATTTTTTTGGAAGTCAAGTGAATATCGGAGCGATGTATATGATACTTGTTATCACTATTTTAGTGTTGATTGGAAGTTATATTTTGTTAAACAAAGCGAGAACAGGAAAAGCTGCCCTTGTTAAAGGATCTGGAGCGTAGAAATATTCCCGGCAAAGTTTTAACTGCGGATTGACAACATAGCTTATATCAGGTACTATCAAATAACGCAGTGTGTTATTTTAGATGGGAGAGAGCAATCGTGAGCAGAGGAAAAAAGGTAAGAGAATTAAGAGAAAAAATGGGAATGAATAGACGTGAATTTAGTGACTATTATGGCATTCCGTACCGCACAGTTCAGGATTGGGAAGCAGAGAAAAGAGAGCTTCCAGATTATCTGTTACGTTTATTAAAGTACAGAGCAGAGATAGAATGTCGAATCGAAAGAGTAGATAAATAGAATGATTTTACTGGTAACTGTTTGTTATTAGTTGTGACGTAATGTTTTATTTTTTGCTTCCAATATAACGCAATGCGTATATCTGAGTAAAGCAGAAGGAGGTATACGTGGAAAGAAAAGTAAATGTAATCGAGGATATGGATGGAAAGAAGACGGTATTTATTCATGATATCATATTTAAAGGGAAAAGATCTGTAAAGTGGGATGATGTTGAAAAATATCTAAAGCAATATGTAGGAGATATCTACACAATTAATGATAGCAATGATACAGTTTATATTGGAACAGATTTACCAGATGAGTATACTCATTCAAATTATACACATGTTTTAAAAGGAGCAAATGCGAAGGCAAAAGCTAATGCCGTACAGGGATTACCAGAATTGATTGAAATTGCAGATGGAAAGAAATTTACTGAAAATTATAAAGAAAAACATACTATAGATGCAATGTATGGTTGGTATCGTTATGAGTCAAGATTTGCTTTGCCAGTGTTTGATGAAGTTGGAGAAATTGAAAGATATAATGTTTTTAATGTAATAATGGTTATTCGACATGCAAAAGATGGTAAAATGTATCTGTATGATATAATGAACATAAAAAAAGAAACGAGCACCCTTTTCCAGTCCGAAGACATTACTCAGTAAAAAACCCATTTCTTAACTATGATTGTACTCCGATAGTAGTAAAAAGTCAATAAAAAGAAACAAACATATTTTGGAAATCATTTCACAATTAAATAAGCCACTCCATAGAAAAGCCAGGTTCGGATACACTGATCAACTTCAGTGCATCTGGACCTGTTTTTGTTGCTAGCATTTTTTCGGCAGTCTTCTCCATGCCTGCTTCCAGGAGATTTCAATGACAAACCTTCTCCCATAAGGTATAATATTAAGCAGAGTGTTTTGTTTTGCTCATCACGAAATGAGAAGGAGTTTTTTCAATGGATACGAATGTGATCAATGAATTGCGAAACGGTTTAAGTGCCGCTTATATAAATGGCTCTGTGGCGGCAAATCTGGCGTACAAGCCAGCATTTGTGTCGAATAATCCGGAAGAGGGGAAGAAAGTTATTTCGTCTGTAGAGGATGAATTGTTGCGCTGTGAAGAGTTTCAAATCAGCGTTGCATTTATCACGATGGGTGGGGTGACACCGCTTCTGCAGACGTTAAAAGAGCTTGAAGAAAAGGGCGTTAAAGGACAGATCCTTACGACCAATTATCTGAACTTCAGTGAACCGAGAGCACTTGAAAAACTCAATGGATTGAAAAATATTACATTGAAAATGTATAATGTGGAAGCGGCCGGAAATGGTTTCCACACGAAGGGATATATTTTTAAAAAAGAAGAGATTTACCGAATCATCATTGGAAGTTCCAATATGACGAGTGCGGCATTAACGATAAATAAAGAGTGGAACACAAAACTGATTTCTACGGAAAATGGTGAGGTGGCAGAAGAAATTGTGGAAGAATTCCATAATCTCTGGGACAGTGAGTATGCATTGCCCTATGATGATTTTTATGAAATCTACTCTGAACGCTACAATATCATAAAACACCAGCGTGAGATTGCGAAAAGCGAAGAGATTCCGTCGCTGGAAAAATATCGACTGCAGCCAAATTCTATGCAGGTTGGTTTTATCGCAAATTTGAAAAAGCTCTATAAGGCAGGGGAAGATAAGGCTTTACTGATCTCTGCTACGGGAACAGGAAAAACATATGCATCCGCATTTGCAATGCGAGAGCTGGGCTTTAAAAGAGTGCTGTTTTTAGTTCACAGAACACAAATTGCGAATCAGGCACAAAAGTCGTTTGAACGTGTTTTTAATGAGACCGTTTCAACTGGACTTGTAACAGGAAAATATCAGGAATACAGTGCAGATTATATTTTTGCAACCGTGCAGACGATGAGCAAAAATGAGATAATGCAAAAATACAGCACCGATACATTTGACGCAATTATTATTGATGAGGCGCATCATAGTGCGGCAGACAGTTATCGAATGATAATGGAGTACTTCAAGCCTAAGCTATGGCTTGGAATGACGGCAACGCCGGACAGAAGGGCATCAAGAAGCGACGAAGTGAATATTTATGAGCTTTTTAATCATCAGATAGCGTATGAAATCCGACTTCAAAAAGCCATGGAGGAAGATCTGCTTTGTCCATTCCATTATTTTGGAATAACAGATTTGGATTTGATTTCAGATGAGGGAAAATCAGCCGAGGAAAAGCTGGAGCATTTTCAGTATTTGACATCGGACGAGCGTGTCGAGCATGTCATGAAGCAGGCGGAGTATTTTGGGTATAGCGGAGATCGTGTGAAGGGATTGATTTTTTGCAGTAGGAATCGGGAAGCACGAGAACTCTCTGCAAAGTTTAATGCAAAAGGATGGCGGACACTTGTATTAACAGGGGAAAATTCGGAAGAAGAACGTATTGCGGCTATAGAGCGGTTAGCTGGAGATGAAGGAAAGCATGCGATTGACTATATTCTCTCGGTCGATATTTTTTCAGAGGGGGTTGATGTGCCGGAGATCAATCAGGTGATCATGCTTCGTCCAACACAGTCGCCGGTAGTATTTGTACAGCAGCTGGGACGAGGGCTTCGGAAGGCATATGGAAAAGAATTCGTTGTCGTGCTGGATTTTATCGGAAATTATAATAATAATTTTATGATACCGATCGCATTATCCGGAGATCGAACATATAACAAGGATTCGATCCGAAAGTATGTTATGGAAGGTGGGCGTGTTATTCCTGGCTGTTCTACGATCCATTTCGATGAGATAAGCAAGGAAAGGATTTTTCACTCCATTGATAAAATGTCACCGAAAAGCACATTGCTGAAAGAAAAATATTTTCATTTGAAAGACAAGCTGGGGAGAATCCCGAGCATTTTGGATTTTTATGAATATGGAGAAATCGATCCAATGCTGTTTATAGCATATGCAGGGACGTATGATTCTTTTGTACGAAAGTATGACCCGGAGTATCAAATAAACTTTACGAAAGAAGAGGCTGCCATGTTGGAATTTGTTTCGTTACTTTTAGCAAACGGCAAACGACCTCATGAATTACTGATTCTGCAAAGCATTTTAGAGAATAATGAGATCAATGAAGTAGAGTTTCAGAAAAAGATGGGGAGAATGCAGGAAACTTACAGAGCCTGCGATTATATTTCTGCGTTATCAGTACTAAAAAAGGAGTTCATCAATACTCAGACAGAACAAAAAAAGTATATGGATTTCGAATTCTTGGATTCCAATAGTATTAGCGATAGCAGTGCCGTTCGTGCGGAGAAATTTTATCGAGAATTGCAGCATGCTGATTTTAAAAAAGAACTCCGGAGTCTTCTGACATATGGGTTGAAGAAATACGCTGACACCTATCGAAAACATGATGAGGACAACCTTGTTTTGTATGAAAAATATTCAAGGAAAGATGTTTGTCGATTGTTGAACTGGGAAAAGGACGACAGTTCAACAGTGTATGGATATCGGATCAAGAATAACACCTGTCCGATTTTCGTGACATATAAGAAAAAAGAAGATATTACAGAAAGTACGAAATACGAGGATGCTTTTATCAACGAACAGCTTTTTAGCTGGATGACGAGGAGCAAAGTTTCACTGGAAAGCAGAGAATCCAAGGAACTCATAAACAGCTTACATACAGGACTAAAAATCTATTTGTTTATTAAAAAAAGTGACGGAGAAGGATCGGATTTCTATTATATGGGAAAGGTGATCCCTGTTGCCTGGGAGGAAACTACGATTTCCAATAATAAAGGGCAGCTTTTGCCGATCGTGAATTTTAAAATGCAAATGGAACACAGCGTCAGAAGTGATATTTATGAATATATCACAGGATAGATAGTGAGGTATATATGAAAACGATAAAGGTTGTAGCTGCGATCATAAAAGATGACGATCGGATCTTTGCAACACAAAGAGGCTATGGGGAATTCAAGGATGGCTGGGAATTCCCGGGTGGAAAAGTTGAAATAGGGGAAACCCCGCAGAAAGCGTTAAAACGTGAAATCATGGAGGAACTTGAAACGGTGATTTCTGTAGGTGAGTTGATCGATACTATCGAATATGATTATCCAAATTTTCATTTAAGTATGGACTGCTTCTGGTGTAAAATTGTCTCAGGGAAACTTGTGTTGAAAGAAGCGGAGGATGCAAGGTGGCTCACAAAAGATATGCTGGACAGTGTAGAGTGGCTCCCTGCGGATGTTGCTCTGATCGAAAAAATCAGAGCACAGATTTAGAAAATAAGACAAGAGAGATTATGATGAAGCAACTTACAAAAAAGAAGGTGCAGATGTCTGAATCTGCAGTGGTCAATTTAATCCTGGCTCTTTCCGGAGGGTGCATGGACGCCTATTCTTATCTATACAGGGGCGAGGTTTTTGCAAATGCGCAGACCGGAAACATGCTCCTGTTCGGAGTGAACGCCGCCGGCGGAGATTTTGCAGAAGCCATGAAATACTTCTGGCCGGTGATCACATTCACAGTGGGGATCATTTTAGCGGACTTTATCCGGAGCAGGATACAGGATGTGCACGTGCACTGGCGGCAGATCGTTTTAGTGGGAGAAATCCTGCTTTTGTTCGCTGTGTGCTGGATCCCTCAGTCGCAGAACGATCTGGCGAATATGCTGATTTCGCTGGCGTGTGGTATGCAGGTAGAGACGTTTCGATCTTTCCGGGGCAACGGTATCGCAACCACCATGTGCATCGGTAATCTGCGAAGCGGTACATATAATTTCGATAAATACATGCAGACTCACCAGAAACAGTATATGAAAAAAGCCATCGTATATTTTGGCGTGATTTTCTTCTTTATGCTGGGGGCGATCATTGAGAGTATTTTCATCAAGCATTTTGACAAACATGCACTATATTTTTCCGTGTTCCTGCTGATTGTTGCATGCATTTTAATGATCATTCGACAGGAGGATGAAGCAGAAGAAGATAAGGAATACGACTTCACAGGAGATTAAGAATATACACTGCCGGCTCTCATGGGAAAGGAAGACTTTTCAGTCTTCCTTTTTTGCTGATCCGAAAAAGGACATGAGGGCTTCCATGCTCTCTGCCTGGGACATATCAGGGAAGGGATTTCCGGCTGAAGCCGGGGCTGGCTGCTGACCGAGCGGCTGCGGAGCGTTAGCTGGCTGTGGAGTCTGTGGCATGACGAATGGCGCAGGCTTTGCAGCCATCAGCTGATCCCAGTAATCCGGGGCGATATCGTCGTGAGGCAGGGTCTTCAGATATTCCGTGCCGCCGTAGATCTCAAGTGCTCCTGCCATTTCAGTAAAATAGGAATCACCTGTCAGAGGGGTTCCGGTACGGCTCTGTTTTTCCTGCAAAAGTTTCTCCGCATCGTGGAGGATGACCATGGCTTTTGTCGGCATTTTGGCAGGTTTTTCGCCGCGCAGCTGGCTGAACACGTCCACAATCAGGGCGTCGATGTTCAGATCGTCCGGCAGAGCTTCTGTCACGATGACGCTTTCAAGATCATCTTCGGCTTTTTTTGTTAAGATCACAGCGTATTTATTGTTGTACTTCACGACCCGGTACGTCTTGGACAGGATGGGCAGCGGGATGTATTCCACGTTGTTTTTTTCTAAGATCATCTCATAGCGGCTGCGGTTTCCGGCCAGCAGCACTTTTTGTCCGTAGTGGGTAAATTCTTTTTTCATCTTAGTCTCCTTTTTCGCTTTCTGCTGGTGTTATTATAGCGGCTTTCTTGCAGCATGACAAGGGTGATGCACTGTGTTGAAGCAGGCTGCAGGCTGTGGTATAATCAGAATCGTAAGACGAACAACAGATAAAGGAGTACCCCGGGGCACGTCAATGTCGCACCTGTGGTGCGACAAATAAAGGAGATTGACAATATGGCAGATTTTAAATATGAGATCGTAGAAGAAATCGGAGTGCTTTCAGAAAATGCCAGAGGCTGGACCAAGGAGCTGAACAAAGTGTCCTGGAACGGCGGAGCACCTAAGTACGATCTGCGCGACTGGGCGCCGGATCATGAGAAAATGGGCAAGGGGATCACTTTGACGGAAGAAGAGGCGAAGAAACTGAAGGAACTGCTGTAGCAGGAGGGAGACTGGAAAACATGAACGATAAATATGCAACCGCTCTTGAGCGGGCTTTATATAACTGGTATTACGGGGAGAACGGCGCCGATCCGGAACCGGTCTTCAACGCCATGAGCCAGGGAGCGGAGATGGGTATGCAGTGCCTGATCCCCATCGAAACTCCGCAGGAGCTTTTGCAGCAGCTGCTTAAGGCGGAATCTTTGCAGGATGGCGCGAGTTTCACCATCAATGAGGAGCTGCCGATCAGTTTTCAGCACCTGGTAGTGGATGAAGAGGGGCATTATTTGATCCCGATTTTCACAAGCAGCGAGCAGCTGAACATCGGTGGAGAAGGAAATGCAGCCATCAATCAGTCCTTTGGTGAACTCCTGGACTCTCTGGATCAGTGGCCGGACTGCCTTGGCTATGTGGTGAACCCGTTTACCAACAAGATCATGGTAGATCGCAATATCCGTGATAAAGTCCGGAATTTCCAGCCGAAATCTCATGTGGCGTTCGTGCAGGGAAGCGTGCTGGATCTTCATGTGGATGCGGTGGTCAATTCGGCTCATAAGACCCTTCTGGGTGGCGTGGAAGTGGACGAAGTGCTGCTGGCCGAAGCAGAGGGCATCATGGACGAAGCGATGCTCTGCGGCGGCGGGCTCAACGGAGCGATCCATGCGGCGGCAGGTCAGGCGCTTTTTGATGAATGTAAGACTTTGGGCGGATGTATGCCAGGTGATGCAAAGATCACGAAGGCGTATGGCATCGAGTATGACGATTACATCATCCATACGGTAGGTCCGTTTTTCCAGAACAATGAAGAAGAGGAAGAAGTGCTGGCGTCATGCTATACAAAAGCACTGGATCTGGCGGCGGAGCATGGATGCACCAGCATTGCGTTCCCGAGCATTTCGGCGGGAGCCAACGGATTCCCGATGGGCAAGGTGGCGCCGGTGGCAGTGATTTCTGTAGTGGAGTGGTTTGAAGCACATCCGGATGTGGTGATGAACGTATATCTTTGTGCAAATACGCCGAATGAGTATAAGGCGTATCTGCGTATGATCAAGCGATAGTCGGCAAGAGAAAAGGGGGCGACTGATATGAGTACCATTGATTACTATGATCAGAATGCACAGGAGTATTATGAGAGAACGGTAGATGCGGATCTTGCGGAGATCCGGGAGTATTTTCTGGGATTCTTGCGAAGAGATGCCAGGATCCTGGATTTCGGGTGCGGCAGCGGGCGTGATGCAAAGGCTTTTGCCGAGGCGGGAAGGACAGTCGAGGCACTGGACGGCTCGCAGGAGCTTTGCAGGATCGCATCGGAATATCTGGGAATGGATGTCCGTAATATGATGTTTCAGGACTTTGAAGAAACGGAAGCTTATGACGGGCTGTGGGCATGTGCTTCGATCCTGCACCTTACTTATGAGGAAATCATGGATGTGATGAAGCGGATCCATGGCGCGTTAAAACCACAGGGCGTGTTCTATACGACGTTCAAATACGGGACCTTCGAGGGAGAACGCGACGGACGGTATTATACGGATTTCGAAGAAAAGAAAATGGAAAGACTTCTGGCGGAACTGAATTGTTTTGATCTGGAGCGGATGTGGCTTACGGGCGATGCGCTTCCAGGCAGACATGAGAGGCAGTGGATCAACGTAATTTTGAGGAGGAAACGATGAACAGAAAAAAGATAGATGTATACGATAATCTGACGGAGATCGTGAAAGAATTGAAGGAAGGTGTGCTTTTGACGGCGAAGGCGGATGATCAGGTCAACTCCATGACCATTTCCTGGGGTATGCTGGGGATCGAATGGGGCAGGCCGGTCTTCGTAACGTTCCTGCGTGAGCACAGGTTCACCAAAGAGCTGATCGATAAGAACGGTGAATTTACAGTAAATATTCCTTATGGTCAGGATGCAAAGGATATCCTGAATTTCTGCGGAACGAAATCCGGACGCGACGTGGACAAGTTCCAGGAGCTGGGGCTGACTCCGGTAGAAGCAGAGAAGATCTCCGTTCCGGCGATCAGGGAGCTTCCATTGACCCTGGAGTGCAAAGTGGTTTACAAGCAGGAGCAGGATCCGGATCAGATCAGTGAAAAGCGAAAGAAAATTTTTTATCCGGCAGATGTTGACGGATCGTTCCATGGGGCAAATCGCGACTACCATACAGCCTATTACGGACAGATCCTCAGCGCTTATATCCTGGAGGATTAGAAGGAATTAGACTCGCAGCAGCAATTTTACAGCAGAAGGAGAACGAGAAAGAGAATGGCAGAACAAAACAGCTTAGATAAATTCAGATCAAAGGAAGTGGAGGAGCGCTTTCAGGAACTTATCAGCGGCGTTGTGAATGAAGAATTTGAGAATATGAATACAGCGCTGGACCCCCAACCAGTGGGATGCAGCAAAGACGGCACAGAGTGCCGGATCCGCTTTATCAAAAAAGACTGGGAACGGAATCAGCGGATGCAGGTGCATGGCGGAGCAGTATCCGGTATGATGGACACTGCTATGGGAATGAGCATCATGGCCAAAAGCGGAAGACCGGTAACGACAGCGGAGCTTAATGTCAGCTTTATTCGGCCGTTTCTGGGAGAGAGCTTTCTGATCGATACAGAGATCCTCTACATGGGAAGAAATCTCATCAGAACAAGATCCACTGCTTACGATGAAGAATCAGGAAAGCTTCTTGCTTCAGCGACGGCAAATTTTGCTTATGTAGGATAGAAGCGGCGCATCCCGCAGCAGAAAAAACAACCCCGATCCGGACGAAAATTTTTCGACCTGGATCGGGGTTTTTCATGCGTTTAGTTTGTTGTATCAACAAGACTCTCCATGAAGTGGAGCGTGTTCAGCAGTGCTGCCTCTCTGTTTTCGGAATTGAACCGATATGAAATGATATTCAGCCCGGGCACCTTAGATGCGAAGATGTCGCATTCTGAACTGTTGAGGGTGTTCAGCGGCTTGGAATCATCGATGCTCAACGCATCTGCGAAGAAGCCGGCCAGAGGTTTATCCTTGTTTGCAGACCAGGTCATGCTCTGCTCGGATGCGGAATATCCGATATCGCAAAGCCCTGATGTTGTGGAGAACGATGTGTTCATTTCATCGATCACGCTCTTTTGCAGGCTGCGGGAACCGATGGTCAGCTGCAGTTTGTTTCCTGCTGTACTGATGGAAGAAATATATGCTTCTGAAATGATATCGCCGGAATCCTCATCCTGAAGGAAAATACCTGTCTGGAGTGTGTACATAAGGCTGATGATGTTATCGCTGGACTGAGGCGCGATCACCCGATCCGGCGTGGAAGTCTCCGTCATGGTGTATACGAAGTGATCTTCCAGCTTGTCAAATTTTTTCTTCATGCTTTCGTTGGATTTGTCGAATTTTTTTGTAAAGCTTTCTACGTCATTATCGTCGATCACGACCACAGCAGTGGCAGAACCAGGTGTATACCCATTGTCTACCTTGCAGTCAAAGGATACCAGCTGGAACAGATTGCCGGAACTTTTTTCTGTGGCCAGCAGGCTTCCTATGGTCTCCACTGGATTCGGGTAGTGGGTGTCAAAATCGAACGGATCCGCATATGCCGATGTGGACATTGTAATGGTATATGTCCTGGAATAAGATGGCGATGCGGTCTGTAAATCCGCGGACATAGTGGAAGTAAAGGTATGAGCGCCGGATGTCAATAGCTGGATATCTTTCGAATATTCCATATTGATAAAGTTGTCACACTCATAATATTTCGGATCGACTGAAGCCGCGCCGATCATATTGCCGTCGTTGTTTTCGGTGACGATCAGTGTGATCTTACCGTGGGATTCCGGTCCCAGCAGAGCAGTCATGGAAACGGCCAGCGGCTGCATAGAGTTGTCGAAGTCACCTGTTTTGACAGCGCATTCCAGGACAGTGGATTCTTTTTTCCCGCATCCTTTTGTTGCCGGGTTGACGATCACCATATAATGTTCGGCATTCTCTTTTACGGTCAGGTCATTGGATTTGGCCCATGAAGTCAGATATTCAGCGACCAGTGGATATTTCCCGGTGTTTCCAGAGAATGTGGAATTCAATTCACTGTAGGTATCAGATAATGTGTCTTTGAGTTCTGTTTCCCGATCAGGAGTGCCCAGAGAACAGCCGCTCAAAAAAACTGCGGAAGTCATGAGCACCACAGTTACCATTGCTATGAAAAAACGTCTCATAATGTGAGATTCTCCTTGTTAAATATTAATTTTGCGAATATAATAATATCATACTATAAAATAATCATAAAGTGTAAAGATTCTGTGAAGAAGAGTAAAAAATATAAGAGGAGAACATTCATGGAGACACAAAACTTTGTTATACGGGAAACTAGATTTTCAGATTATGAATATTTTACAAAGTGGGAATGTGATGAGAATATCACGAAGTACATGAGCTTCGATGAAAACAGAAGCTATGAGGATGTGGTCACGGAAGCCCTTTACAGCAAGAAGGATCCGACGAAACTGGATTATACCATCGTTGCAAGGGAAAACGGCAAGCCGGTGGGAAGGATCTACATCACAAGGATCGACAGGAACTTTGACTCCCTGGATATTACCCGGTTCTATATTGGAGAATCCTCCCTGTGGGGAAACGGGCTGGGCAGAGAAATCATGCACGAGCTGCTGGAGTATTGCTTTACCTTCCTGCACATGGAGCGTGTGACGCTGGATCATTATGCCGGCAACAGACGCGGCGCGGCACTGTATGAGCGCCTTGGCTTTAAAGATGAAGGAACAGCAAGAAATGCAGCGAAGAAGGACGGCAAGTATTATGATCTGCACTTGATGTCCATCCTGCGCTCTGAATTTTTCGACGAAAATTAAGTACAGAGGCGAGGAAAAAAGAGCAGGAACGAAGAAAAAATATACTTGTATTAGGGGATGCTCTGTGCTATAATGCTATATGTTCGAGTCTGAAACTGTAATTTTTGATGTGGACAGAAACGGCAGTGGAGGATAAATTGAAACGGAAGAATTGCGAAAGCTTTTAAATACTACAGGTACAAGGAGGTGCGGCAGATGTCAAGAAAGTGTGAAATTTGTGGTAAAGGTCAGGTTTCCGGGAACAATGTATCCCATTCCAACAGACACACAAGAAGAAAATGGAATGCTAACATTCAGTCTGTAAGAGTTGAAGAAAACGGAACTGTTAGAAAAGCCAAAGTATGCACAAGATGCATCCGGTCAGGCAAAGTTAACCGTGCCATCTAAGAACCTCGCAAACCAGGGGCTGTCGCATTAACGATTTAAGATCGTTAGGGTGACAGCCCTTTTTTTCTTCTGCCAAAGACAGCGCGCCTACCCGCGCAGCAGCAGGATCCCGCAGACGATGATCGAGACGCACAGCAAAACGATCCAGCCTTTTAGCGGCAGCAGGAGCGCCATGGCTGTCAACAGCCCAAGCAGCAGCATGACCAGCCCCAGCTTCCTGTTTTGCGAGGGGCGTTTACATTTTTTCTTTTTAGGAGGACAGCAGCCATAACGGGTTCTCTTCATGTCATGTCACCTCAGGTTAGTATATGAGATCTGATGTGAAGGTGTGCCAAAAAAGATTCTGCTTGTCAAATGACCTGATAAAAGCTAAAATTTAAAAAGAAACGTGTAAAGGATAAAACGAGGAGCAGAGCATGTTTGACATAGAAACGAAACTGGGAGAGATCCATTTTCCGGCAAGTACCATCAACCGTATCGTGATGGAAGCAGTGGAATCCTGCGGCGACAAAGTGGATATCCTGAACTATAAAGGGAAATATAAAAATATGATGCCGTGGCTGGCATCCCGCATGAACATCTATAAAGAGGAAGCCGGAGGGATCCAGGTGGAAGAGACGGAAGAGGGTATGATCCTTACCGTGTATGTAGTCATTCACTTTGGAACCAGCATCAAACGGGTGACAGAAAAACTTATCGATGGGATCTATGAAAATCTGGAACGGGTGATGAAGATCAAACCGAAGACTGTGAAGATCGTTGTGACCGGAACTCTTTCGAAAAATATCGTCAAGCGGCATATCGAAGTGAGTCGCTGATGACCGGGGCGAAACAGAAAGGATGGGAGAGGGATGGAGCTTTTTGACGTCATTACAGATCTGAGAGGCGTTGGACCGAAAAAAGCGGCGGCTCTGAAAAAATTAAATATCCATACTCTGGAGGATCTGTTGTTCTTTTTCCCGAGAGACTATGAAGACAGAAGGGCATGTTCCGCGATCGGGGATCTGAAAGAAGGAAGTGCTTTTCTGATACGGGGAACTGTGGATCTGGTGGTCAAGGATAAATACCGCTACGGAGGAAAACAGCGGCTGCGAGTGCTCGTGAGCGATGATACGGGTTCTCTGGAAGTCGTTTTTTTTCATGCAGTGTATTGGAAAGATAAATTTCGCATTGGAAGTGAGTGGGTGTTTTATGGGAAGATATCACGAAATTTCGGAAAGCTGCAAATGCTTCAGCCGGAGTTTTGCGACATAGAAGAAGAGTCGGGATTTCGAGGGATCTTCCCCGTCTATCCGTTGTCTCAGGGATTGTCACAGAAAGATATGAGAAAGTGGCAGCAGCAGATCCGCAGCCTTTGCAGGGAAGCAAAGGATGCGATCCCGCAGAAGCTGATCAAAGAAAATCGCCTGTGCAGCATGGAATATGCTTTGCAGAATATCCATTTTCCGGAGGAAAAACAGAAACTGCTGGAGGCAAAGTACCGGCTGATATTCGATGAGCTGCTGATTTTACAGACGGGATTGTTTGCGGTGCGGCAAAACATCAAAACTGGAGAAAACGGTATTCGGATCTCGAAAAAGGTGGATATCCAGCCATATCTTGACAGCTTTTCTTATGAGCTGACAGGGGCGCAGATACGATGCATAGGAGAAATCGAGGGCGATCTGGAAAGCAGCAGGGCGATGAACCGGCTGGTGCAGGGAGATGTAGGATCCGGCAAGACCGCTGTTGCTGAAGCGGCCATGTATAAAGCGGTGCGTGGCGGTTGTCAGGCGGTCATGATGGCTCCGACAGAGATCCTGGCGCATCAGCATTTTGAGGGCTTGCGAAAAAGCTTTGCAGCGCATGGGATCAGAGTAGGGTTCCTGTCGGGATCGCTGAAGGCCTCAGAAAAACGTGAGATACTGGAACAGCTTAAAGACGGGCAGATCGATATCCTTGTAGGCACCCATGCCGTGATACAGCCGGAAGTGGAGTTTGCCAGACTGGGGCTTGTGATCACCGACGAGCAGCATCGTTTCGGAGTCAATCAACGGATACGATTAAAAGAAAAAGGGCAAAATCCTAATGTGCTGGTAATGACGGCGACGCCGATCCCGCGAACGCTGGCAGTGGTGCTGTATGGAGATCTGGATGTTTCAGTACTGGATGAGATGCCGCCGGGCAAACAAGTGATTAAGACGCGAAATGTGACCGGCGAAAAGCGGGAAGCATGTTACGACTTCGTAGAAAAACAGCTGCAGCAGGGAAGACAGGCTTACGTTGTGACTCCGCTCATCGAAGATTCCGACACGCTGGATCTGAAATCGGCGCAGACGGTGTATGAAGAGCTGGCAAAACGCTTTGCAGAGTATAAAGTGGCATTGATCCACGGGAGCATGAAACAGGTGGAAAAAGATCAGGTGATGCAGGAGTTTTACCGGGGAGAAATCGATGTGCTGGTAGCGACGGTCGTGATCGAAGTCGGGATCAACGTGCCGAATGCTTCTGTGATCGTCATCGAAAATGCGGAGCGGTTCGGCCTTGCACAGCTGCATCAGCTGCGAGGCCGCGTCGGCAGAGGCAGATGGCAGTCCTACTGTTTCCTTATTACGCAGAGCCAGTCGGAACTGGCTCAGAAACGAGGGGAGATCATGCAAAGCTCTTCTGACGGTTTTTTCATCGCAGAAGAGGATATGAAGCTGCGTGGTCCGGGAGATATCTTCGGCACCAGACAGCATGGGATCCCGGAACTGAATGTGGCTGATCTTGCAAAGCATCTGAAGATCATGGAGCATGCCCGGCAGGAGGCAAAGAAGATCCTTGCGGAGGATCCGCTTTTGCAGAAAGAAGAAAACGCAGAATTGAAGCGGCGGATCACGAAGCTGTTTGGTGAAGATATGAGCCTGAATCTCTAGGAAATAATTGCATATCATACTTTTCACTGCCCTGGTTAAATTATTAGTACAGGAGGTGAGAAGATATGTCTTTACAGGATAAGATGAATGTAAGCGCAAAGCCTGCATTAAAGAGTCTGAAGACGGAAGTAGCCAACGAGCTGGGCCTGGCCGATTATGAACAGGCAGATAAGGGAAACCTTACGGCTCGTCAGAACGGCTACGTGGGCGGTTATATGACCAAGAAACTGGTCGAAATGGCCGAACAGCAGATGTCCGGAAAATAAACTCGTTATTGCTGGTGTAAGCTTGTAACAAAACAAGTGTGAAGAGAGAGATATTTCCCCTGCACAAGGGCGAATATCTCTTTTTCATTTTGTTGTGGATATTTCTGGTCATGGGTGCTAGAATGGATAGCAGAATATAGAAAATATAATGGCAGCCGAAGCTGCAGGAGGATATAAAATGAGGATCATTGCCGGAGATTATAAAGGCAGAAGACTGCAGTCGCCGCAGGATTATTCCATTCGGCCGACTACAGATAAAGTGAAGGAAGCACTATTCAGTATTTTGACGGAGAAGATCTGGGGCAGCCGTGTGCTGGATCTGTTTGCCGGGACAGGAAATCTGGGAATCGAGGCGCTTAGCCGGGGCGCGGAGACATGCGTCTTTGCAGACAGCTCCAGAGAAAGCCTGAGACTGATCAGAGAAAACATCGCTCACTGCAAAGCGGAAGAAGGGGCGCGCGTGGAAGCGGGAGACTACCGAAAGATCCTGGGAAATCAGACAGAACCTTTTGACATCATCCTGCTGGATCCGCCTTACAATAAGGGCCTTCTGGATGAATGCTTCCGCCTGATAGCAGAAAACGAACTGCTGGCAGAAGACGGTGTGATCGTAGCGGAGCATCGCAGAGAAGAAAAGATGCCGGAAGAACTGCACGGATTTCAGAAACAAAAAGAACGAAGATACGGGATCGTCATGCTTTCCATTTATGCAAATGGTTGAATCCCGCGTATAATCATGCTATAATTTTAATCAGTATTAGCAGGAGGATCAGGCATGAAAACAAAGGCTCTTTATACAGGCTCTTTCGATCCGTTGACCAATGGACATTATAATATCATAGAAAGGGCTTCCAAGCTTTATGACGAGCTTACGGTGGGGATCATCATGAATCCTGCCAAGAAATCTCTTTTCTCGCTGCAGGAGCGGAAGGAGATGATCGAAGAGACCATGAAACCGCTGGGGAATGTACGGGTAGACAGCTTTTCCGGATTGCTGGCGGATTATGTGAATAAGAACGGCTTTAACGTTGTCGTGCGGGGGCTGCGGTCTTCCATGGATTTTGAGTATGAGATCCAGATGGCCCAGATGAATGCCCGTCTGTTTAACGAGGCGGTGGAAACCGTGTTCCTGATGACGGATCCGCAGTCTTCTTTTATCAGTTCCAGCATGGTGAAGGAAGTCCATTCACTTGGCGGCAGTATAGAAGGGCTGGTTCCGGATGAAATTTTGAGAAGTATGAAGGCTTTGACCGAAGACAGGAGGATGTTATGAGAGTTTTAGAACTTTTAGAAGAAATCGAAGAAATCGTTGATACAGCTGCAGGTTTTCCTCTGACAGGAAAGATCATGGTAGATTCTCAGGAGCTTCTCGAAATCGTGCGGGAAATCCGTGCGGAGCTTCCGGACGAGATCCAGCAGGCACAGTGGATCAAAAATGAAAGGGAACGGATCATTGCAGAGGCGAAGACCCAGTACGAGGCAGTGATCGACGATGCGCAGAAGCAGGCAGACGCTCTGGTAGAAAACAACGATATCACCGTAAGAGCCAAGATGCGTGCTGACGAGCTGATGCAGGTAACAGAAAGCACGGCCAAGCAGCTGAAAATCGGTACATATGATTATCTGGACAGTATTTTATATAGCTTTCAGGGCAAGATGGAGCATCTGAGTTCCATTTATTTTGGTGAAATGTTCACCAGCATCGAGAAAGCCTTTGATGACATCAATTCCGCTTTGGCTGCCAACCGGGAGGAATTAAAAGACATGTCCTACCGGACGCAGATCAATGCAGAAGAAATGCCGGAGCCGTCATCTGCTCCAGGCCCTGAGCAGGCTCCGCGGGAAGAAGAGTAACAGGATCCCGGGCAGAGAGACGGGAGACATAAAAGAACAGTTCTATCGATCCATGGTTCGTGAATACAATGAACCATGGATATTTTTTATGGCAAAAGAAAACGAATGATCATGGCGGGGCTGATGAGCGGGGGATGCTGCATCCTGATGGTCATATTCCCGCAGGTAGCCATGGATTCAGCCAGAAAAGGGATCTCTCTTTGGGCGTCCAGCGTTCTGCCGGCACTGCTGCCTTTTTTTATTTGTGCGAATTTTTTGCAGAACATCGGCGTGATACGGTATTTGAAATCGGGTACATTCCCGTTTTTGATGAGTGTGCTTTCGGGTTATCCCATGGGTGCAAAGATCGTGGGAGATCTGCGCCGCAGCAGCGAGATCTCAGTGGGAGAAGCAAAGCGTCTCATGAGCTTTTGCAGCACGTCAGGCCCGGCATTTCTCATAGGTGCAGTTGGGACCGGTATGCTGGGATCTGGTTTTCTGGGCGGTATCATCGCGGCGGCTCATTATCTGGGGGCTGCTGTCAACGGCATGGTATATACGGCAGTTTTAGGAAAGGAGTGCGGCTTTGCAGGGAGCATGCGTATCGAAGAAGAGAAAGGAATGCAGGAATCGCTGACGGAGGCTATGCTGTCAGCGTTCAAATCACTGGGGATAATCCTGGCCTATATTGTGCTGTTTACTTTTGCTACGGATATGATGCATCTTTGCGGGGTGTTTTCGCTGGTCGGATGTACCTGGCTGCGGGCGATCGTCAAAGGATTTTTTGAAATGACCGTGGGCTGCGGAGCGGTAGCGGAGTGCGTGGGGATTTCGGATGCGCTGCGGTGCATTCTTTGTGCGGGGATATTGTCATGGGGCGGGCTTTCGGTCCTGGGACAGTCTATGAGCATGCTTGCCGGCTCAGGCATATCGCTGCGATATCTGTTTCTCAGCAAAATGACTCACAGCTTGTTTTCTGCGATCATTGCTTTTCTTCTGGCGGCTCTTATGGTATGATGAAACCATGAAAATAGCAGGGATCACAGCGGAGTACAATCCGTTTCACAAAGGACATCGTTATCATATTGAAAAGACACGGGAAGCGTTAGAAGCAGACTGCATCATCGCAGTCATGAGCGGGAATTTCACCCAGAGAGGCGAAGCTGCCGTCATGGACAAGTGGACCAGAAGCAGGATCGCGACGGAAGAAGGCGTAGATCTTGTGGTGGAGCTGCCTTTTTTGTATGCCTGTAACCGGGCGGAATTCTTCGCGCAGGGCGCTGTAGATATTTTGCAGAGCCTGGGCGTTTCTCATATCTCTTTCGGAAGTGAAAGCGGAGATCTGGAAGCTTTGCAGGCCCTTGCGGAAGATATGGTCAGGCATCGGGAAACCCTGGCGGAAGACCGGATGTATTTCATGAAAAAAGGCTTTTCTTTTGCAAAGAGCCTTCAGCTGGCGTCGGAGCATATTTTCGGAACGGCGAGAACGAAGCTGATGGCAGAGCCGAACAACATTCTGGCTTTGGAATATCTGAAGCGGATGGTGTACTGGAGAGAGCAGGGACATCCGATGAAAGCTGTAACAGTCAAGCGGTATGGATCCGGATATTTCGAGAAAAACGGGGCGAGCGGTTATGCGGGAGCTTCTGCGATCCGGCGGATGATCGAGCATGATGCAGCGGGGACGAAGAATTACGTTCCGGAGTCGGTTCATGCAAAGCTTGCTGCAGCTCACGTTCCGGCTGCCATGGAGAAGGAGATGTTCCGGCTTTTGCGGTATGAACTGATCAGAAGCCCGCACGAAGAGCTTTCCGAAATTTACTGTATGGGCGAGGGTCTGGAAAACAAGTTGAAAAAGGAGATCGTTTCGGCTGACAGCATGCAGAGATTTTTATCCGTGATGGTGTCAAAGCGCTATACAGAGGCGACGATCCGCAGGCTGCTCCTTTATGTGCTCCTGGGGGTGAAGGGCTCTGATCCGCTTGGGAAACCTTATGCGAGGGTGCTGGCAGCGGGGGAGAAGGGACGAAAACTCCTGCGACATTTAAAAAAAGAGAAAGATCTGTCGATTCCGATCATCACCAATATCAATAAAGATGGACAAGCAGTCCTGGAGGCCGGAAAAATGCTGGAATATGACTGTCTGGCATCGGATTTTTACAATTTGATCAGCGGACGGAGTCTATATCGTTTTTCGGACAAGGTAATGCATCCGTATATCAAAGGTGAGCATTCCATGAAAAGTTAGTTAAATCCCTTGAATGAAAGCGGGTTACACGGTATAATATTATAGTTGCTTATAAATAGAAACCAATTAAAATAACATGGAGGAAATCGTAAATGAAAGTTTTAGTAATTAACTGCGGAAGCTCTTCCTTAAAGTATCAGGTTCTCGATATGACAAACGAATCTCTGCTTTGTAAGGGTTTAGTTGAAAGAATCGGAATGGAAGGTTCTGTGATTACACACGAAAAAACAGGATGCGACAAGTTCCAGCTGATCGTACCGATGGAAGACCACAAGGATGCGATCTCGCATGTTCTGATGGCGATCCAGGATGCTGATCATGGCGTTGTGAAAGATATGAGCGAAATCGGAGCAGTAGGACATCGTGTCGTACATGCCGGAGAAAAGTTCGCTCACTCTGTACTGATTGATGATGCTGTGATCAAGGCTCTGGAAGAATGTATCGAACTGGCTCCGCTCCACAATCCACCAAACCTTCTGGGTATCGCAGCTTGTCAGGAGCTGATGCCGGATACTCCGATGGTAGGCGTATTTGATACAGCGTTCCATCAGACGATGCCTCCTGAATCTTATATTTACGCTCTGCCTTACGAATACTATGAAAAGTATGGCGTAAGAAGATACGGATTCCACGGAACAAGCCACAAGTACGTATCAGAAAGAGCTGCTGACATGCTGAACGTAAATCTGGATGACCTGAAGCTGATCACATGCCACCTGGGCAATGGTGCATCTGTATCTGCCATCAAGAGAGGCAAGTGCATCGACACTTCCATGGGCTTCACTCCGCTGGAAGGTCTTGTAATGGGAACGAGATCCGGTGATATCGACCCGGCGATCGTTACGTTCATCAGAGAAAAAGAAGGTCTCGAACCGGGTGTTGCCAACGAGATTCTGAATAAGAAATCCGGCGTTTTAGGTATCTCCGGTGTATCCAGTGACTTCAGAGACATCGAAGCTGCTGCAGAAGAAGGTAACGAAAGGGCTATGCTGGCGCTGAAGGTGTTCGCTCACAAAGTAAGATTTTACATCGGCGCATACATTGCAGAAATGAACGGTGTGGATGCGATCGTATTCACTGCAGGTGTTGGTGAAAACGATATCTCCATGAGAGACATTATCTGTAATGACCTGGGCAACCTGGGAATCAAGCTGGACGTTGTGAAGAACAAGGTAAGAGGCAAGGAAATGATCATTTCCAGAGAAGATTCCAAGGTGAAGGTTCTCCTGATCCCGACAAACGAAGAGCTGATGATCGCAAGAGATACTTTCAACATCGTAACGAAGGGCCAGGCGTAGACTGTATTTTGGGGACTTGTCAAAAATAGTGGTTGACAAGTACTACCCAGGAACGGTATACTTTAGGAGTTGCAAATTAAATCACAGGATATTTGTGATTTCTGGTAATATAATTATCACACATTGGAGCGAGGAGGTGTAAAACATGGCAGTACCTAAGAGAAAAACTTCAAAAGCAAGAAGAGATAAGAGAAGATCTCCGAATATGAAGATGAAAGCACCGGGACTTTCTATTTGTCCGCAGTGCCACGAGCCAAAGCTTCCGCACAGAGTTTGCCCGAACTGCAATTACTATGACGGTAAAGATGTTATGGAGTCCTAGGATCGTGCAGGAACGCAGAATCTGAATTTCAAATGAATGAGAAACGGCATCCGATGGATGCCGTTTTTGCGGTAGTATGGAAAGAATATCTGAAAAAAGGTTGACTTTTTTGGCTGAAAAGGATAATATTATTCCAACGATGAAAGGGAGTAACAGACGCAGATTGCGTTTACGATATCGTCAGCGCGATGGGAAACCATCCGGTACGTAATGAAATTGTGAGACTTTTATCGCATTGTTTTTTACAGTGCGTTAAAGTCTCTTTTTTAATTATGGGAGAGTTTAGCAGGAAGAAAGGAATGAGGTATGAAGGAATTTTATCAGATGACGTCGCAGGAAGCCAAGATCGCAATAAATGGCAGCGAGGCTCCATTGACTGAGGAACAGGTGGCAGCAAATCGGGAACGATACGGTCCTAATGCACTGGCAGAGGGAAAGAAAAAATCTGTTGCGCAGATTTTTTTAGAACAGTTCAAGGATTTTCTTGTTGTGATCCTGATCATCGCTGCGATCGTCTCCGGGGTACTTGGGGATTTTGAAAGTGCTGCAGTTATTTTGATCGTAATCACGCTCAATGCTGTTTTAGGAACGGTGCAGACGGTCAAGGCGGAACAGTCTCTGGACAGCCTGAAGAAAATGTCGGCTCCGGAAGCTAAAGTGCTTCGAAACGGGCAGTTTGTAAAGATCCCTTCTGCGGAAATCACGGTAGGTGATCTGGTGAGCCTGGAAGCGGGAGATTTTGTTCCGGCAGACGGGCGCATCGTGGAAAATGCCGGTCTTAAGGTGGATGAGAGTGCGCTTACAGGAGAAAGCCTGGGAGTGGACAAGGACAGCAGGGCTATTGAAGGCGAAGCGCCTCTTGGCGATCGTCTCTGCATGGTGTATTCGGGAAGTTTCGTTACTTACGGGCGTGGTGAGTTCCTGGTTACTTCGATCGGAATGGAAACAGAAGTAGGAAAGATCGCAACACTGCTCAGCACGACAAAAGAAAAGCGGACACCTTTGCAGATGAATCTTGATAACTTCGGGAAAAAGCTGTCAATACTGATACTCGTGTTTTGCGGGATATTGTTCGGTATCAGCGTTTTGCGGGGAGAGGCGATAGGAGATGCGTTCCTGTTTGCCATAGCGCTGGCTGTTGCGGCTATTCCGGAGGCGTTGAGTTCTATCGTCACCATCGTGCTTTCATTCGGGACGCAGAAAATGGCCAGAGAACACGCTATCATACGCAAGCTGCAGGCGGTGGAAGGTCTGGGAAGTGTCTCTGTGATCTGTTCGGATAAAACAGGTACGCTGACGCAGAATAAGATGACGGTAGAAGATTATTATGTACATGGGCGTAAGATCAAGGCGGATGATATCGATCTGAACAATCCGGAGGAAATGCAGCTGCTGCTGACCAGTATGCTTTGTAATGATTCCTCTATCGCAGAAGGCAAGGAGCTGGGCGATCCAACGGAAACGGCACTGATCAATATTGGATCGAAGCTGGGTGTTTCGTACGAAACGGAACGTGCAGCGTGCAGCCGTGTCGGTGAGATCCCGTTTGACAGCGATCGGAAACTGATGTCTACGTGCAACAGGATCTCAGGAGAGCGGGCTGCGTTTTTTGAACGTGCAGAAAAGTCGGATGCGGCTAAAAGGCAGGACTGGATGCTTACGAAGGGTGCAGTAGATGTGCTGCTTGATCGTGTGACGAAGATCCAGACTTCCGGCGGAGTGCGTGAGATAACAGAACGGGATAAGGCAGAGATCGCTGCCTGCAATCAGAGTTTTTCAGAGAATGGGCTGCGTGTTCTGGCATTCGCATATAAGAAGATCGAAGAGGGGCTGGTCCCACAGCTTGACGATGAGCAGGATCTTGTATTTCTGGGGTTGATCTCCATGATGGATCCACCGAGAGAAGAATCGAAGGCAGCGGTGGCAGAGTGTATCAGAGCGGGTATCAAACCGGTGATGATCACGGGAGATCACAAGGTGACAGCAGCTGCTATTGCGAAGAAAATCGGAATTTTAAAGGATGAGTCTGAGGCATGTGAAGGAGCTTCGATCGATGGTATGACCGACGAAGAACTGCGGGAGCATGTGGATCATATTTCTGTGTATGCCCGTGTATCTCCGGAGCACAAGATCAGGATCGTTCGTGCCTGGCAGGATAAGGGCAATATCGTTGCCATGACAGGGGATGGTGTTAATGATGCTCCGGCACTGAAACAGGCTGACATTGGAGTAGCAATGGGGATCACAGGAACTGAGGTGTCTAAGGATGCGTCATCCATGATCCTGACAGATGATAATTTCGCAACGATTGTAAAGGCTGTAGAAAACGGGAGAAATCTGTATAAGAATATCAAATATGCGATCCAGTTCCTGCTTTCGGGGAACTTCGGAGCGATCCTGGTGGTTCTGTTTGCTTCTGTTTTCGCGCTGCCGGTACCGTTCGCGCCGGTTCATCTGCTGTTTATCAATTTACTGACTGACAGCCTTCCGGCGATCGCACTGGGGCTGGAACCGCACAGGAAGGAGCTTATGAATGAGAAGCCGCGTCCGGCAGACGAGTCGATTCTGACGGGTGAATTTCTGGCCAGGATCGGTGCAGGGGGCGTGTCTATATGCGTGATGACGACAGTGGCATTTCTGATCGGATATCATGGATGGTTCACAGCTGCTGATCTGGGAGGCAGTGCGCTTTTGGGCAGCACCATGGCATTCGGAACTTTGTGCGTAAGCCGTTTGTTCCATGGATTCAACTGCAAATCCGACAGACCTGTCGTGTTTACTCGCAAAGTCTGGAACAACAAATGGCTCATCGGAGCATTTGTGCTGGGCATGATCCTTATTACGTTGGCGATAGCTTGTCCTGGTCTTGATCATGTTTTCAAAGTACAGACGCTGGGACTGCCGCAGCTGATGACGGTATACGGGCTGGCATTTCTGAATATTCCTGTGATCCAGCTGGTGAAGGCGATCAGGGAAAAACTATGCAGATAAAGACGAGCTGTAAAATTATAGATTGATAAATATTGTCATGCAAAATATAATGGAGGTATCGAAGGAAAAGGAGGAAATCATCATATGCTTTTTATAGAATATCCGAAGTGTTCGACGTGCAAGAAGGCTAAGAAGTATCTGGAGGAGCACGGGATCGAATTTGAGGATCGTCATATCGTAGAAGAAAATCCGACGAAGGAGGAGCTGGCGGAGTGGATCCGCATCAGCGGCAAGCCAGTCAAAAAGTTTTTTAACACCAGCGGGATGAAGTACCGGGAACTGGGACTGAAGGATAAACTGCCTCAGATGAACGAGGAGGAGCAGATCGAACTGCTGGCTTCCGACGGTATGCTGGTGAAGCGTCCGCTGCTGATCGACGGCGAGATGGTATTGACGGGATTTAAGGAAGCGGAGTGGCCGGAATAGAGGACGGGCTGCTGTACTAAGTGATTAGTATGGCAGTCCTTTTTTATTGCCCGAGTTGCGGGTGTCCCCTCTGCAAAGTCCTCGTCGCTGGCAATGAGCTGCACTCATTCGCAGCTTGCGGAACGGCAGCAAAACTCGCGCCTGCGGCGCTCAAACATTGCTGCCGTTCTACCGCTCGCCATGCTCATTTCGCTGGTCATTGTAGCGGCTCCTGCGGATATTGCTCCGAGGACATCGGCAGCTCGGGCAGGAAAGGAGGGCTGTGATGGATCGCATTGGAATTCTGTTTTTGAAATGAAAATGCGTGAAAATGCAGAAAATGGAAAATATCTCACAAGGTGATTGACAAATATTAACAGCGAGATTATAATCAAATTACCAATAAGTGGTAACGCGCGCTATTAAGAAGAGAATTGTTTCCGGAAGCAAAATAGTCTATAATAGGAGATGAACAATGGGCAAAGCTAAAAGTTTACAAGAGCTTACTCTGCTGGATCGTTTTTTGTTTTCGGTGGTTATGGAAGATAACGAGATACTGGAAGATGTACTTGAGATTATTCTGGGTTATCCTGTACCGCTGAAGGATAAGGCTCAGGCAGAGAAGGAACTGCGGAGAACACCGCTTAATAAGAGTGTATTTTTCGATGTGTATGGAGAGGATTTCTGGGATATCGCCTACGATGTGGAAGTTCAGAAAGAGGATACGAAGGACCTGCTGAAACGAACACGATACTACAATGGAATGGTCGATCTCAATATGCTGCGGCCTGGCGAGGATTACAGTAAGCTGAAGGAAGCGTATATCATTATGATCATGCCGTTTGATCTGTTCGGTGAGGGCAAGTATAAGTATACGTTCCATATGACCTGTGATGAGGTTCCGGGTTTGAAGCTGCGAGATGGAGCAACTCGTATTTTTCTCAATACACACGGAACGAATGCCGATGGAGTAAGTGAAGAGTTGATTCAGCTGCTGCATTATTTTGAGCGAACGACTGGAGAAATTGCGGCTGACAGTCACAGCGAAAAGATCGAAAAACTCCAGAAGCGGGTCGAGCAGGTCAAAATGAGTGAGGAAGTGGGGATCAGGTTTATGAATGCATTTGAAGAGAAAATGATGGAGCGGCGCGAAGGCCGGGAAGAAGGTCTGGCTGAGGGGCGAAAAGAGGGATTGGCTGAAGGCCAATCTGCTAAGCAGGAGGAAATTGCCTGCAAGATGCTGGAAAAGGGTCTGGACTTTACTTTGATTGCAGAGATGACCGGGTTATCGGAGAAAGATCTCAAGGCGTTACAAAAGCAGGGATAAATCTGCGATACATATTTCAATAACATTGTGCATTTAAGGGACTGCTGTACTAAGTAATTAGTATGGCAGTCCTTTTTTTGTTGCCCGAGCTGCGGCTGTCTCCTTCGCAAAGTCCTCGTCGCTGGCAATGAACTGCGGATATTGGCTCCGGGGACACCAGCAGCACGGGCAGAAAACGGCAGCAAAACTTGAATTTTAAACCACCTATCTAAACACGGTTATATTCCCAGATGACTTTGAGGGGGCGCAATATGAGTACATTGCACCCCCCTTTCTTTACAAAAATTTTCAAATTCTTTCAGGCGGATCTGCCGGTATCCCTATTTACGGAGATGAAGGACAAAGAAAGACCGTTTCAAGCAGCCTTCGAGAAGCAGAACTTTGACAATTTCATAGCGAGGATGGGTACGTTCCCTGCACATGGAGCCGCCGTACAAGTGCGCTTTGCGAGAAAGGCAGCCGTGGAGTTAATAGCATTGACTGGCTGCAACACTACTGTGCGAAATAGAGACCGTGGCGGTTTTTATGGCGACGATCTGCGCCGGGTAATCATGATACTTGCGTCTTGAACGCTTCACAGCATTGGGCGCCTCGGACGGGGTCGGAGAAGGAGCTTCCGCAGGAAACACGGATCAAAGCCTTATGGAGCAGCCAGCCACTGCCGCCCATCCACGCATCGTAACTGAAGCAAAAGGAGGAAACTATGGTAGAAACAAAATGTATTTACGGAGATTGCGAGTACGTGGAAGAACAGCTGAATCAGTATCTCAACGATGGCTGGAATGTTCTGGATATGAAGACCACTCTGTACGACAGCACGGCCGGTATACGCCGGGACACGACCGTATATCTCATTAAAACAGATCAGAACATCGAACTTACAGAACTTGCATAAAAAAGCTGGGCCGCCAGCAAGGCTGCGCAGCCCAAGACTTTTTTAGATCTCACACCTGACAGACAGGGAGAACAAATGAAGGGAGGATACAGACTTGAACGAAGAAAGTACAGAAATCCTGATCCCGAAAAAGCGCTTTGATGAAGTCAATGAAAAGCTAAAAGCGCTGCGGGAGGAAAACAAGGCTTTAACAGAAGCCAATCAACGCTTACAGAAATTCGAGTCGGACTTTGCAGAGGCGAAAACCACGCTGGATTTAAAAGAGATTTTTGTAGAAGCAGGATTCCGGAAAAAAGAATACGAGGGAATCGTCTGCAGGATCTCGTGTCCCAGCAGGGAGGAAAAAATCGCTTTAGCGAAGGAAATCGTAAAAATCAAACAACAGGAAATTTAGGAGGAAAAAACAATGGCAATTAGCACAAAAGGAACTGTTTTAACAGTTAAGAAGAGCGACAACAAAGAAATCGAAGTAAAAATCAAGTCTTTCCCGGATCTGGGAGTAGCACCGGCTGCAATCGATGTAACATCTCTGGCAGATGACGTACAGAAGTTCATCCCTGGTGTTAAGGGCATGGGCGCTATGGAATTTGTTGCCAACTACGATGAAGCGCAGTTCGCAGAACTGACAGCTTGCGAAAACGAAGAGCTGACTTACGTGATCAAGATCAACGGCGTGAACTACTCCCTGACTGGTCAGCACAGCGCTCTGATCGCAGCAGGCGCAGTAAACGCAGCTGTAGACATGAAGATCGTTGTTACACCGTCTTCCAAGATCGAAAAGACTGCATAAGCCAGGCAAAGGTAACGCCTGACATTTCCGGGGAAAAGGGCATTGCGCCCTTTTTCCCGTTATAACGTTAAAAAACTGCTGCCGGGCTGGCGGCGGTGAAGGAGAACAATCGGAGGAAATTATGAAAATCAACGGAACTGAATATACGATGCCTGAACTGAATTTTAACACCATGTGCAAGCTGGAGGACATGGGTGTGTCCTTAACGGAAATGGATCAGAAAGTCTTAACGACGGTCAGAGGATTCTTAGCCCTCGCCATGGATGATGACATGGAAAAGGCAGGTATGGAAATTGAACAGCATCTGGCTTCCGGAGGCAGTCTGGACCCTCTCATGGAAAGCATCAATAAGGCGGTAAATGAGAGCGGTTTTTTTCGCGCTCTCTCCCAGAGCCAGGAGAAGGGGAATGCTGCGAGCACGGAAACGAGCGGAGAAAAAACGGTATAACAGTATGTGAAAGCATCAGGGAGCTGATTTATGAGGTGTATTTACCGGGTGCACTGCAGATAGGGGTAGACTATGGGCTTTTCTGGCGGCTTACGCCGAAAAAGCTGGAGCCGTTTTTAAAGGCGTATGAAAGCAAGCAGAAAGAGCAGCTGGAGTTTATCAATATCGCAGGCTGGGTCAATGGGATGTACGCAGGTTACAGCCTGGGGGCAGCCTTCGGGGAAAACGTGCAGTACCCTGAGAAACCGGTTCAGATCTTCCGATCGGAGGAGGAGATACAGGAAAACACTGACTGGGAAGCCGAATATTTCAGCGCCTATGCAGCTATGTTCAATAAACAGTTCGAAGAAAAAGGAGGAACCTCATCATGCAGCGATGTAAATATCCCACAAAAACCATGAACATTACGCAAAGTTATACCGGTACCTACAGCCACAGCAAGAACTATAACGGTAGTCCCCGGGATTATCCGATCGACGATAACTGCGGTACTACGGGAAGAAGTTATTTTTATGCACCCTTTGACTGCAGCATCAAGCGTATTTATGGAGTTGGTGCAAAGGGCACGAATACCATATGGATCCAGTCCCAGGCGCCTGTGCAGACGCCCAGCTTTACGGATTATGTGACGATCATGGTGATCCATCCCAATGATGATACGCTGGGCAAGCTGAAAGTAGGACAGGTATTCCGGCAGGAAGCTGCCATGTTCCTGGAGGGAAACGACGGCAGGGCTACCGGGTATCACTTCCATATTTCTGCGGGGCGCGGCAGAGCGCAGGGCAACGGATGGAAACAGAACACCAGAGGAGCCTGGGTCCTGTCGACTTCCGGAGGCAATTATCCGCCGGAAAAAATCTTCTACATTGATCCGACTTTTACGAAAGTACAGGGAACGAAGGGACTGCAGTTTGTCCGTTCCGGCGCAGCGCAAGGAAATACAGGATCATCCTCTTCCGCAGGGAATTATCGTGCTGGAGCCACGCTGACCTTACGGGCAGATATGAATGTTCGCACCGGCCCGGGGACAAGCCACCGGAGAAAAAAGCGCAGTGAACTTACAGCTGACGGCAGAAAGCATGCTTTGAGCGGGACTTATGCTGTGCTGAAACAGGGAACGCGGGTTACCGTGCAGAAGGTACAGGTGTCCGGCAGTCAGATCTGGATCCAGATCCCATCTGGATGGATCTGTGCGAAGCTGGGAAGCAAAGTATATGTAAGCTAGACGCAGCTGATCACAAGGTATGCTCCTGATTTGGAATGAGGGTGGATTTATATGGAAAAGAAACGATATATTCCGGTGAAAGGCCGTAAGATCTACGTTGAGAAAGAACTGTTCGATGAATATAACAGGATTCGCAGCAGGCAATGCTATCACAACAACAAATATGCAGCAGCTACCTGCGAGCTGAAAGAAACCGATCAGAATCGTCACTGTGAAAGCGTAGAGGAGACTGTAATGCGGGATTTTGATAAAAATCAGCTGATGCAGGCGATCAGAACGCTTCCATTGACAGAACAGGAAATCCTGTACTGGATCTACGTGGAGAATCTCAGTGAAGTGAAAGCAGGCAGGAAGCTGGGAGTAAACAGCAAGACGCTTCATTCACAGAAACAGCGGATTTTGAAAAAATTGAGGCTGATGCTTACATAGGAAATTTAAGAAAGATGGGCAGTGATTCATAACAAAAAATGATAAGAAAACTGCCCGTTTTTTATGCAAAAATCCACAAGAGTCCCTTCTGGGGGGGGGTAAAAATCCCTTGTAAGTACTGAAATTTCAACGTTTGCCGTGTTGTATCAGAGGAAAATTCAGGATATAATACGACGTGCTCAGTTAAAATATATCAGGAGGAAAAAACATGGCAAATAACAAGTTAAAAACGGAAGAACTGGACAAGGTATTAGATGGTGTATCGTCAGAAGATCAGCTGCAGGAATATCTCGATCGCTATACCAATAAAGACGGATATGGATTCTGTCAGTATTTTAATGAATATCTGGCAGAACACGATGTAGTTCACGCACAGGTGATCGCTGACTGCAATCTCGATAAAGACTATGCCACTCAGATCACCAATGGAACGAAACGGAATCCCGGAAGAGATAAAGCTCTGGCACTGTGCATCGCGGCAGGGATGAAGAAAGATGAAATCAACAGAGCGATGAAACTGCTGAAGGTATCTCCGTTGTATTCCAGAAACAAGAGAGATTCCGTATTGCTGCTGCATATCAATAAAGGAATCCGCAAGGTCATCTATATCAATCTGGAACTGGACCGGCTGGGACTTCCGATCCTGAAGTAAGGATTAAAAAAGATACAGAAGACGCAGCAGTCCTGCAGCCAGAAACCCGGAGAACAACATCCAGAACAGGAATCCGGAGACGGTCGACCTGCGGAGAATCGGCAGCTTATCGGAGATACCGCCGATGTTGCACAGGAGCATCACGAGAAACAGCAGCCAGAGGGTAACGCAGATATGATCCTGCATCAGGTGCTGTGCGGAAGTCTTCGTGGGAATGGAGAGGGAGGTTCCAACCATAATGGCACCAATGGACAGCAGGAATGCCAATATTGGATGCGACTTGCGGGCAGGGCGAGGAGGCGCACTTTTAGAGGAACGGGAAGTCAAAGCTGCTTTCAATTCTTCTACGGAAGCATACCGCTGCTCAGGAAGCAATGCCGTGCAGCGTGTGATGATTTCGCCGAGCGAACCTTCCGGACATTCACGTCTTGGATAAGTGCCGGTGAGCATCTTGTTGAGCAGGACGCCCAGTGCATAGATATCGGAGCGGGCGTCCGACTGGCCGAAGCCGTACTGCTCCGGAGCAGCATATTCTCTCGTACCCAGGAGAACCGTATCCTCTGGTTTCCCGGCATCAAATTCACGGGATGCATCGAAATCGATGAGAATCACGTGGTCGGAGGGAGTCAGAAGGATATTGGACGGTTTGATATCACGATGGATGATGGGAGGATCGCAGCGATGAAGGGGCGAGAGAATATCACACAGCTGGCATATGATATCGACGGCAGCATCCTCTGGAAGGTTAAAAGAATCATCTAAAACGGTCTGCAGTGTCTGGCCGGAGATGTAGTCTTCGTACAGAAAAAGACCCTCTTCGGTTTCACAGAACTCATGGATCTGTGGAATGCCGGAGAAGGAGAATGCCTGCAGTTTGTTATACAGCTCTCTGTTGTGTGCAGGAATGGGCTTCTTCACATACATCTTGCGGGTGTCAGTGTCCTGCACCAGAAGAATTGGTTTCGTTTCATCTAGCACATCGATTTCGCGATAAGATGACATAGGGATGTTTCTCACCTTTCATATTTTAGTGATTTCAGTATACCATAGAATATCGTGCGCCGTGCACGATATTTAAAATGTAATTCCCAATTAGCATCATATAGTGTACAATAAAACCAGTAAAGAAACCCATGCAGGAGGTGCGTAATGGCGAACGAGAAGAAAATCGCGAAATATCAAAAATTGTTAATGAGCTTCTTATCCGCAGCAGAAGATCTAGAAAAAAAGTGGATGGAAGAAAGTGATCCAAAGAAGAAAGAAAAATTAGATAAAAAAGTGCAGTATAAGAAGAGTATGGTGATTTTCTGCGCAAAAGATATTGGGAAGGAAGGTGGAAATATCCAAAATATCTGGACCGATATGACAGAGAGACAGCAGCAAATCATACAGGAATTATTCCCTTATGGGGTGGAATCTGATAATTTAGCACAACAGGAAAAAAGGTTGGAGATCATAAACGCACATAAAAGTCGCATTAACAAATTAAAAAGAATAGAAGAGTCATGCCCACCATATGATCCTAATCTCCCGATTAAGGAGAAATTAAAAAATAAGAGATTCAAGATGGAAAAAGAGATTGGATGGTGGTTAGTAGTGGACTCAGAGAAGGGCAAAGCTACTTATAAACCTGTTTGGAACTACGAGGAGCATTTTGCTACTACTGTTGAGTTTACTGAGGAAGAGCGAAAGATATTAGAACATTGTTATCAGGTTGGAAAAGAATACGATCATTACTTTGTGAATGAGAAGTTTGCAGCAATAACAAATATAGGGGTATCTATGGTTAATGCTGCACAAAACATGGAAGAAAAAAACAGATTATCTATCGCAAGAAGATGGATCAAAAATTCTTATACCTCAATTTTCCCGGCTTTGATTCAACAGATGAACCCTGGCAAACAGTACACTGATATTGAGATGGAAAGAGAAGCTAAAGAAATGACTAAGCGTTTTATTCAGTTTATTGGTAACAGAGAGCAGCGGGATCAGTTGATGCAGGACTGGAAACATCTTATGAATGATCCGAGCATTCAAGGGTATGAAGAGCATGAACGGGCAGCAATGGTGCTACGTTCTGTTGCGCCACAAATCGGTGAGGAGGCGGCCTGGTTTACTTATTCATGTACACAGATTCCGGATACAGAGTATGGAATGGATCTGGTACTGGACTATTCCTATGAAGAACTTGGACTGGAATAGGAATAGTGATATAGTAAAATTATTGGAAGATAATAAAAAAGTGTTCACAGAAGTGAGCATTTTTTTATTACCTGAAAAAGAAAGGAGTGGATGCTTATGAGGGTATAAAACTGCATTAGTGATAGCCATACAAATTAAAAGGAGGGAGAGAATATATGGCAGAAGATAATAAAAAAACAGAAAAACTGACCTTTGATAAAGCTGCGTCATCTTTAAAAAAATTAAGCGATGCGGTAAAAGAATGTAAGGAACAATTACAGGGGTTTAAAGACGGCAGTGTGTCGGTTACAGAAGGGATCATTAATATTGTTGCAGCAGTAGGAAGTGCCTATGAAGCAATTGGTACGTTATCTGGATTCGTAAAAGGATTCGGTAAAAGCTGGAAAGAAGGATGGAATACAGAAGTTGTTGAAGAGTTCAGTAAATCGGTTGCAGATCATGTGGATCAAATAGGAAGTGGACTTCAGAAATTACCGGATCATGTAAAATCTTTTACCGGTACTCTTAAATCATTACCTACAAAAGTACAGTCGGCTTTTAAATCTATCTCAAAAAGCGTTTCAATTATGGGAGAAAGTATCAAAACCAGCTTCTCCACCTTAAAAGATCATATCAAAAATTTTAGCTTCAAGGGATTTGTGGAGAAGGTCAAGCAGCTGCCGTCTAAGGTGAGCAGTTCGTTTAAATCTCTGGTATCCGGTGCGACAACTGCCTTGAAAGACCTTCCGGGGAAGGCGAAGGCTTCCGTGAAGCAGATCCCTTCGATCCTGGAGGGCGGCTTTAAAGGTGCAGGCAAGAAACTGTCAGCTTCGGCATCCTCCATCGGCGCGGTGGCAGGCAGGATGATGACAGTCGGTCTTGTTGGCGGTGTTGCTCTGGCAGCAGTCGCGATCATAGGATTTATCGCATTGTTTCAGAAGCTGATGGAGAGCAACGAGGCTTTCCGGGAGAAGATCACAGCAGCCTGGGCGCAGGTAAAGGAGGCATTCCAGCCTGCCATAGATGCATTCAATACCTTTAAGGAATCCATCATGGGAATCACGAAAACGGATGCCTTTGATTCTTTCGTGGAGAGTTTCGGTGACGGTATCGTAGGGCTGATCGACATTATTTCAGAAGTAGTCGGTATCGTAGCGGATCTTTTATCCGGTATTTTCGGATTCCTGACGGAGCTGTGGGAAGAGCACGGAGAAGGTCTCATCGGAAAAGTTCAGGAAGTCTGGGAAGGCATCGTAGAATTCCTTCAGACTCTGGGAGAAGGGATCCTGGAAATCTTCTCAGCGATCTTCGATGTATTTAAAGAACTGTGGGACAAGCATGGATCTTCACTGATGGATGCAGCCTCTTCTCTGTGGAACTCGATTCTGGATATCGTCTCTGTCGTGTGGGATGCCATCAAGGCGGTGATCGGCACGGTAGTGGATATCGTGAAAGCTATCTGGAACAACTTCGGAGAAGAGATCATGATGGTAGTGACTGCGGTCTGGGAGTTCATAATGGGAATTGCAGAAGGCGCTATGAACTTTATCTCCGGTATCATCGACGTGATCGTCGGTATCTTCACCCTTAACGGAGATAAGATCTTGGAAGGCTTTGGTAAGATGTGGGAAGGAGTCAAAGGACTCTTTGATGCAGGACTTGGATTCGTAACGGGCATCTTCTCAGCAATATGGAGCGTGATCAATAAGATCTTCGACAAGGTAGCAGACTGGTTCGGAGAAAAATTCAGAGGAGCGTGGAAAGCTATCAAAAATGCTTTCTCAAACGTAGGATCCTTCTTTAGCGGGATCTGGGACAAGATCCGCAGCGTCTTCAAGAGCATCGGTGTGAAGATCGGCTCAGCAGTGGGAAGTGCATTCAAGAGTACGGTCAACAGTGTGATACGATTCGCACAAGGCATCATCAACAGCTTTATTGGAGGTCTTAACAAAGTGGTGAAGATCATCAACAAGATCCCGGGAGTCAGCATCAGTCTGATCCCGAAGGCGAGTCTTCCGAAGCTGGCAGATGGCGGGATCCTGGAAGCGGGGCAGATGTTTATAGCCAGAGAGAGGGGACCGGAGCTAGTAGGATCCTTCGGAAGCCGAAGCGGAGTTATGAACAACGGACAGATCGTGGAAGCCGTATCCCGGGGCGTATTCGAAGCAGTGAAGAGCGCCATGAGCGGAGGCGATGGAGGAAACTTCACATTCCATATCAATAACCATCTGGATGGAAAAGAGATCGGAAAACAGGTGATCCGTTATCACAATGGTATCGTGAAGCAGACGGGTATGAGCCCGCTGCATGTGTAAGAATAAAGACGAGGAGGATATATTACAATGAGTATATTAAGACGGATTCAGCAGATGAGAGCTTCCTTGAGCGGAGGCTCTTTTTTATTGGAAGCAAGCGGTGATCTGGCAGCAGGTGATACTCTGCTGATCGTCAAAACTTCCGGTGCACATCAGGAACTGCCGGAAGAAGTGACGGTCACAGAGAGAGGAGACGGCAGTTTCAAGCTGGCGGATGAGATCATGGCTTTGTTTCGTGAAGGGGAGATGGTAGTCTTCGGATATTTCACCGATTTGAAAGATCCACAGAGCCTGCAGTGGGATATCTCTGATCTTGACGGAGGAACCGGAAGAAATCAGATGGGACAGTATTTTCGAGACCGTATGACCAGTAAACGGACGCTGACCTGCTCCTGGGGAGCTCTGAGCGGAGATGATATGGCTGGCCTTCTGTGCATGATGGAGGATGTTTTCTTCCTGTTGGAGTATCCGGACGCTCTCACAGGAGAAAGAAAGCGCAGTGAATTTTATGTAGGAAACCGGACGACCCCAATGCTTCGCCAGAAGCCGGACGGCAGCTGGATGTGGCAGAACCTGTCGGCTACATTTACAGAAAGGTAGGTGAGATGAATGCTGCAAGTAAGTGAAAAGTATGAGAAACAGATTCTGGCAGATAACAGGAGTCTTCGACTGAAGGTTGAATGTCTGTATTCTCTGCAGGGTGAGGTGATCCACACCCTGCAGGGAGACGACTGCATTATCAGCATGGAACTGGAGGAAATGGTAAATTCCGAGGATGTGATCACCATGGGGAGTGCCTGCTGCGGGAAACTGACCTTAAAGCTGATCCAGGCCCCATCGGGTCTGGATTACGACCATATGATCCTGCGGGCGTTCAGCGGACTTTCACTGGATGATGGTCAGATCGAATATGTACCGCTGGGTATATTTTATCCCAGCGAAGTCAAGAGCGACGGCAGCTGTGGCAGCATGACTATCACGGCATATGACTCCATGTGCCTGCTGGAACAGCCATATGCAGCAGATCACGTGGGATTCCCGGTGAAGATGGAAGTGATCGCGCGGGAAATCGCAGCACTGGCAGATGTGACATTCGCAGAAGATGTGAAATTCGCAGACTATGAGATCGACGCGCTGCCGCAGGAGTTGACTCTGCGTCAGATGATCGGATATCTGGCCGGACTCATGGGATGTTTCGCGCGTTTCAATCGAGAAAACAAGCTGGAGTTCAGCTGGTATGCAGATACGGATGTAGAAATCACACCGAAGGAACAGTATCTCAATGGATTTGTAAGGACGCTGGATTCTCCTCTGACGGTGACCGGTATCATTTCCGGTACGGAAGAAACTTCTTATTCTCAGGGGAGAGGAGGTTTCGGTGTGATCGTGAATTTCACCAACCCGTTTATGAAAAAGACCTATCTGGACGATATCTGGGAAGATAAAATCGCAGAAGTGACACCGGTGAATTTTACAGCTGTTTACAGCGGGCAGCTGGAGGAATCAGGGTTTGAAGCAGAATACCAGGGGGATGGTATCTGGAAGGCAGCACGCGATGTGGATCTGTGCAGAGGTGATATCCTGCGGGTAAGTGACCTATCTGGATGGAATCTGGCAACGGATCGCGTCGTGGTGACTTCTGCTGGAAGCAGAGATTTTCAGTTGTCTGACGCCAGTGGAATACCGCTGCAGCCGGATGCTGAAGGAGAAGGTGAAACACAGACCCCGTCGGCTGTATTTACACGGCTGATCCAGTGGGTCTGTGAAGAACCACAGTCTTTCTCAGAAGAAGATATCCTGACACAGGATGGAGAGCAGTATGTTGTTTCGGGAATCAAAAAATATGATTTTGTACTTCTTAAAGCAGATCAGTCGATGCTGACAGATCCTGCAGCAGGGCTTACCTGGTCGCTGCAGTATCGCACGGCGATCAACTACCGCATGAGTTATCAGCCTGCTGAGCTGCAGTGGCGCGGAAATCCGGCATTACAGGCGGGTGATGTGATCACAGCTGTGGATACGGAAGGAAATTCGTATCGTATTCCGATCATGAGCCAGACCTTGACCTTCGATGGCGGGATCGTATCCAAGATCACAGCGAAGGGAGAGACGACATCTGATGCCAGCTTCTCCAGTGCATCGCCGACAGTGCAGCGTATCACAAAACTGTACAGCGATATACAGGAGGCCATCAGGGATGTTACCGGCAAACTGACTGGAAAAAACGGAGGGACGGTATCCTTCGCCTATGATGATGATGGACTGCCATCGGAAATCTACATTTCCAATACGAAAAAGATCCAGCCTGACAGTCATGTATGGAGATGGAATCAAAACGGACTGGGATTCAGTGCCAATGGTCTGGAAGGACCGTTTGAAACAGCCATGACCAGCGATGGCAAGATCGTGGCTGGCATGATACGGTCAGGAAGCGTAGCAGCGGATGTCATTGATATTGAAGGCGTGATCGAGACCATCAATGCCAGCGACGGCACCAGGATCGACGGCACGCGGGTAGCACTGAAAGGCAAGCCGCTGGACAGGATGATCGAAGCGTCTGTCAGCTCGACGGGCGGAACAAATCTGATATACAATTCCACCGGACATTTAGTGGATAATAAGTTTGACGGCTGGATAACGAAGGAAGGTGCTGAGCCGATCATAGAGATAGACAGTACCAATCTGATTTCTCAGAGAGCCTTCTGCATAACAGGTCCAAGCTATCTGAAGACGACAGTGCCGGTTACCGCTGGACAGATGCACACGTTCTCCTGTCGTGTGAAAAAGCCTGCTGCACATTCTTTGCAGATCTCGCTGGGAAAAGACATGGTGTTCGAGAGCCGGGAAATCATAGGGGACTGGGAGCTGATACATTATGAGTTCGTACCGGATGATAAAGAGATGAAGCTGGATATCGCAGTGGAAGCCGGCAAGGCTTATGTCGGGGATCTGATGCTGTGCGTGGGAGCAGGGACGACGTGGAATCAGGCGTCTAACGAAGTGTTTGGCACCAATGTGAAACTGACGAAGGATATGCTGATCATTGCACCGGAAGATGATCGTGACCAGGGTGTGAAGACTACTATAGATCCATCGGGCATGAAGATCACTGACAATAGACCGGGACAGAATCGTATCGTGGAATACGATGTGAACGGAGTAAGTGTCCGGAGGGTGATCTCAGATGGACAGGTGTCTTCTGGAAAAACCAGCATGATCCCTATCGATCAGCGTAATGCATGTATGTGGATCATCAGGGAATAGGAAAGTAGTTTTATGAACAGATTGGAGGAATCAATATGGCAAGTGGCACAATAAGTATTTCATCGCCGTCCAAATCGGCAGCGACTTATCTGGCGTGGAGCTCCAGCTCCAATGGATCGGAGAAAAACTCGTCTGTAGTTTCGGCAACGGCTTATTTTAGAAAAACCAATGGATATACGACGACTGGTACGTTTTCAGGAACCATAACCATTGATGGAACGGCGTATTCCATCAAACGGTATGGCACGTGGCAGAGCAGCTATATCGCCATCGGCAGTGCGTCGAAAACGGTGCCGCACAATGCGGATGGAACACGGTCGGTGGGGATCAGCGTAAAGTATTCCAATTCGGGAACGAACCAGGCGGGGACGTATTCTGGAAGCGGTACGGTTACGCTGGACCGGATCCCGCGGGCATCAGGGATCTCGACGGCAGCATCCTTTACAGCGGGAGAGCCTTTTACCGTGGGGATCAGTCGAAATTCCAGCTCGTTTACCCATACTGTATCGGTGAAGGTAAATGGAGTTGAGGTGGCAAGTAAAACCGGCGTAGGGACCAGTGTTACATTTTCAGGGGATGCGTTTTACTATGCGGTCTACTTGGCACTTGGCGGGAAGTCCAGTGCAGCAGTGGTGGTGACAGTCACTACTTATACGGGCAGTGGATCTTCCGGAAGCAACATCGGAAGCAAGACGGCTTCAGGAACGGTATTGATCGTAGAGCCGAATGGACTGAACTGCGCGGATGCTGTAAATGTAGGGGAGCAGCTTGCGATCACGGCATCTCGCAAAGGAGGATATGTGCATACACTGGCATATTCTTTTCGCGGTGAGTCCGATTCGGGAGCATTGAGCGGTTATCTTCTGGGAACAGCGGGAGCGCCAGTCAGCGATGAATCGGTTCACTGGGAGATACCGGCAGCATTCTATGAACGGATGACGACCTTGACGAAAGCAGACTGTCAGCTGACGTTGACTTCGTATTATGATGGCGGAGCGACGGGTATCTGCCAGGTGGGCGCGACCGTATCTAAAACGGTGAGCGTTCAGGTAACCGGGAGTGAGCCGGTGTTCTCAGACTTTACGTGGAAGGATGGAAATCAGCAGGCGCGGGCACTGACGGGAAGCGACGGGATCCTGATAGAAGGATACTCGAAGCTTGAGGTGACTGTACCGGCAGCCAGCCGGGCAGCAGCGCGTAACAGTGCACAGATGGTGTCCTATCTTCTGGAAAGCGGCGGTACCAGCGTGCAGGCTGCGTATGCAGCGGACAGAGATGTTGATCTTGTTTTAGATCCGGCATGGGGAAACACCATCGACGTTACGGCATATGATACGCGTGGCCTTTACACTACCGTGCGGAAGGAAGTGACGCTGAAATCATATAGACCGATCGTGATCCAGAGCGCAGATGCAGAGCGTAAAAACGGCGTGGAAAAGGAAACCAATCTGAAGATGTCGGTATGGTTGTGGAATGAAAGTTTCGGTCAGGTGATGAATGGGATCAAAACGTGCAGCTATCGGTACCGGGACAAGTCTTCGGAAGGCTGGGTGACAGGTACCAAGGCTGTTTTAGCATCGGATTTCAGGTATGAGGAAGGTCTGTATCAGCTGGAGATCCCGGTGATCGGGGATGATCCGGAAGGATTTTCTCTGGCCGGCAGCTTTGAACTGGAAGTGACCGTTGCGGATGAGCTTTCTTCAGATACCGTAAGTTTGGAACTGGACAGTGGATGTCCGGGAATCTACATGAGAAAGCTTGCTGATGAGGATGGGACGCCGGCGTATCAGATCGGTATCAACTGCGTGCCGGAGGAATCGCTGGGAAGCGGTCTTCATATAGAAGGAAGTGATTTGACGGTGAACGGTATGTCGGTATTCGGATCGACCCCGGTCGGTGCAGTGATGGGATGGTTCAGCGATGCGATCCCGGCTGGATGGCTGCTGCTCGACGGAAGTACAGTGTCGTGCGAGACATATCCGCGGCTGTATGAAGTTTTGACGGGAGAAGCTGCTGGATCCGGCGGAACTGACGCCACGTTTCAGCTGCCGGATCTGAGAGGCCGGATCCCGGTTGGAAAGAACGGATCGGATACTGCGTTTAACGCGTTGGGAAAAACCGGCGGTGAGAAGGCGCATACATTGACGACTGCAGAGATGGCGAGTCATAGTCATTCTGTATCGGGTACAGCTGCGTCCGGCGGGGCGCACACTCATGCGCTGGGTGGTATCGCATCGAGAAAATCTGGAAGCTGGAATGGTTGTGTGGCTTCCACCGGATGTACGGATCTAACATGGAATTCCGTGCGTTCAGGAGGCTCTCATTCTCACAGTGTTTCCGGTACGGCAGCAGCTGTGGGAAGCGGCAGTGCACATAACAACCTGCAGCCGTATATCGTTATGAACTATATTATTAAAGCTGGCTGATGTTTGTTGGAAAGGAGGTATTGATATGAGAAGAATGCGAAGGCTGGAGAAGGTCGTGACGCGGAGAGTGCGGATATCGTCTGCGGATGCTTTGCAGGAATCTGTGCTGCCGGATCGAGAGACGATCCTCAGAAGTGTTACGCTGGCGGCGGTCCTTGTGAATCAGCTGATCGCAGCATCGGGTCGCACCCCGCTGCCCTATACAGAGGAAGAGTTTTATCAGGGGCTGTCGGCAGTGGTGACGGTGGTGGTCAGCCTGTGGAGCTGGTGGAAAAATAATTCGTTTACTGCGAAGGCTATTCGTGCGGATCATGCCCGGAGGAAGTAGGTGGAAGCTGAATCTCCGCGTGCAGCGGCACGATTGCACCTCGCATTATTTGGTGATATAATAACAGAAATTATGGATGATAATACGAGGTGATAATATGCTGAAAAAAACTAAGATCGTATGCACGATCGGCCCGGCGAGCCGGGATGCAGATACGATGCGTGAAATGCTGGAAGCCGGCATGAATGTGGCGCGGCTCAACTTTTCTCACGGAACACACGAGGAACATCGTAAGACTATAGAAACTTTTCGTCGCGTGCGGGATGAACAGGATCGTCCTGCAGCGATACTGCTTGATACGAAGGGTCCTGAGATCCGTCTTGGAGATTTCGAAAATGGAAGCGAGATCCTGGAAGAGGGCGATGAATTCACACTGACGTCGGAAAAATGCCCGGGCACAAAAGAAAGAGTAAGCACGACATATAAGGCACTTCCGTCGCAGGTAAGTCTGGGAACATCCATCCTGATCGATGATGGACGGGTGCGGCTCAGAGTGGCGGGCACGACAGAAGATGAAGTGCGCTGCATTGTTGTAAACGGCGGCAAGGTCAGCAACCGCAAGGGTGTGAACATTCCGAACCAGTCGCTGGATCTTGAATATATCAGTGAAGCCGACCGGCAGGACATCCTGTTTGGTATCGAAATGGATGTGGATTATGTTGCTGCCTCCTTTGTGAGAAGCGGAGCAGACGTAAAAGTCCTCAGATCACTTCTCAATGAAAATGGCGGAGACCGTATCAAAATCATTTCCAAGATCGAGAATACGGAAGGGATCGAAAACTTCAAGGAGATCCTGGCGCTTTCTGACGGGATCATGATCGCCCGCGGCGACATGGGCGTGGAAGTGGATTTTGAAAAACTTCCGGGCATCCAGAAAAAATTCATAAAAGAATGCTGCAAAGCAGGTAAAACC
>ERZ857745.707-NODE-707-length-47110-cov-5.502433_pt1 | contig 47110 bp, 38 predicted proteins | sample MGYA00519699_ERZ857745 | MGnify/ENA primary metagenome ERZ857745 (study PRJEB31778, sample SAMEA3449357) | human gut metagenome | biome: human gut; feature: human-associated habitat; material: faeces | place: United Kingdom | collected 2010/2012 ... | reverse complement strand
CTTTCGCGGCGGCGTTTGAGCCGCGAAAATCTTTTGTTTACACTCTTTAGAGCGCGACTTTTTCGATTCCGAAAAGTCGGTGAATAGACTTGCACATAGCAGTGAATTATCTTTTTTCGCCAAAATCAGGCACCACTCGGCCAAAGGGAATCCCCTTGTGGTCACGCGCCCTGCACCTGCTTCATGCCGACATAAACGCAGTCCGTAACTATGTAGTGTTCTTTCAGCTCAACGCCTATCTGTTTTAGAAACTGCTCAAGGTTTATTGTCGTTGCCCTGTCGCTTGCAGACGGATTTGGATTTCCGTCCGGGTGGTTGTGCGCAATTATTACTTTCGACGCGCTTTTGCGCAATACAAGCTCCGCAATTTTGCGAAAATCAACTCTTGCGCACGCAAAATCACCTTCGCCGATAAATTCGCGGTGTAAAATTCTGTTTTTCCGGTCAAGCAGTATTAAAAACACACGCTCCACTCCCGCCGCACGGAACTCCGTTATAAGCTGACGTCCGACAGTGTCAAAATCTCCCGCAGTTTCAAGCTCTCTCAGTCCGTCCGCACATTCCATTGCTATTTTCGAAACAAGCTTTATCATCACCGCCGAAGTCTTTCCGACCCCGTGAACGTTTTTAAGATCGTCAAACGACGCGTTAAGCACATTGTCAAGCGATCCGAAAGTTTCAATAAGCGCATGAGCCGCCGGGTTTGTATCTCCTCTCGGCGTCGCACCGTAAAGCAGCATTTCAAGCAGTTCGTGCGGTGCAAATCCGTTGCCGCCCGTGCTTATAAAACGCTCTCTCATGCGTTCTCTGTGATTGTCATGTGTCCCCATTTTTGTTCTTCCTTTCGGAATTAATGTCAGATGAGAGCCTCTTTAAGCCGTTCGGTTATCACTATTTCTCCCGAACTGGCATTTCCTCCGCGCACCTTTTCGCAGGTGCGTACAACACGTCTGTATACGCCGTTTTCTCCGCCGTCGGTAACGAGTGTGGAAAACTCAAACCTTACCGAACTGTCCTTTTCCAGTTCTCCTGTCAAAAACTCCCTGCTGCTGCAAGCTATAAAGCTCTGTCTGTCGTTCGGGTGAACACAGGTTTCGGCGTACTGTCTTATCTGTTCGTCGTAATCGAGAGCCTCAAGTTTCGGAAGAACGTGCTTGCCGTCAAAGCTTACGGGGACAAAAAGTCCGCTTTCAAGGTCTGCAAACGCCGCTCTTGCGAGGGAACCGGACGCACATTCCAGAACGCTTGAAAGTATGTGGCTTGCAGCGTTATTGAACTTGTTTACGGTATATTTGTCAATTTCCGCGTCATCAATATTCCTTATATAAAAGCTTGCCTTTACTTCATCGGTCTGCTTGTCTCTGAAAAGATGGATCTCTATGACGCGGTAGCCGTAAGAACCGTCGGAACCAGTATTTATGCGGTACTCAAACGAAGAATCGGTCTCTCCGCGCCTGAATGCTTCAAGCATTGAAAAACGGTTGAGTTTGTTGATGAAAAATTCCCTGTCCTCAGTGTGAATTTTTGCCGCGATTTCGTGCTTGAAGTCGCTGTCGTAATTCGTGTACATTTTGAGCGGCTCATATCCGAGAGAAACGACTGCCGGCTCATTCAGCCACAGTATTTTCCAGCAGTTTCTTTCAAGACTTACTTCAACGCCCGTAGTATCATACGTAACGACAGCGTTTTTCACCTTTTCAAGGTCAACGTGTCTGCGTTTTTGTTTTTCATGCTCGGTAACGTCGCGCGCCGTGCCTATTATCATTATTCCGCCGTTTTCGTTCTTTGTACCGGTTAGTGTATATCTTAAAAATGTTTCTTCCGAGCCTCTTTTTGAAAAAAGTGTCAGCTTTGACGCTTTTCCGAGCGACGTCACGGCAATTCCGTTTTTAAGCCTTCTCGCGTCGTCGTCCGACATTCCCTCGTACTTTATAAGTTCCTCTATTCCGTTTTTATATTTTCTCACATCGGAATGTATGCCGTCCGCGTCCTTTATCACCGATATTTCACCGGTGTTTTTATCGTAAAGAAAAACTCTTGTCGAAGTTTCTTCAAGGGCCGCAGCAAGTATACGGTTCCTCACATCGGTAATATATCTGTTCTTTGCCTCGCCCTTGTTGAGATCGGCAACCCTGCCGTTTATCCATACGAGAAACAGCACCATTACCATGAGAATTGTCGCAAAGCTTGCAAGCATTACGCGGCTGTCGGTTTCAACCGATTCAAACAGCACGTCCTCCGGCACAAACTGCATTAAATACCAGTCGCTGACCCCGACGGGAGTATATGCGCACGCGAGCTTTTTGCCGTCGTACGCTACGCAGGTATATCCGCTTTTTCTGTTTCGTATATCCGAAAGCACGGCTTTTCCGCTCTTTCCGGAGTAGAAATTCATTTTGCTCAGCGCGCCGATATAGCTGCCGCGAAGTCCGAGCCAGTTATCGGTATCCATAAGCACGGAACCCGACTTTGCCTCAAAAACAATAAGTGAGCTGTTGCCGTCAAAACCCGTAGAGTTGAAAAATTCGGAAAGTGAATCAAGTTCCGCAACGCCGTAAACCCAGATCTTTTCATTTTCGTCGGACCCACCTTCAACAGGCGCAAAAATTCTGAAAACTTCCTTACCGTTTACCGCGGAAACGGTTTTTGAGCTTATGCTCACTGTATCATCGGCACCCGACACCGGAGATTCCTGCGACCATACGATTCCGTCGAAAACACTGCCGTCACGCTGGAGACTGTTTCCGTTTGCAAGCCTTACCGAAAAGTGTGAAAACAGTGAGTCGTCGGGACTTGAATAAAGAGTTTTGAGGAAGTTTTCATCGTACACGCTGTCAAAGCTTTCCGCAACTCTTGCCTGTGCCTTTACACGGTCTGTTCCGAAACGTATTTCGCTCTTTATTTTTGCAGCGCTCTGCGACGCCGACTCTTTGAGCGTATCTACCGTTGTGTCGCGGTTTTGTATATACGAAAGTTTCACTATGCTGTACATAAGAAGCAGAACAAACACTATCATAAGCAGTGCGCCTCGGAATATCGCATACTTGTCGGCGTATTTTATATATTCTGCCGGGCTTTTGAATTTTCTGCTCATTTTGTCCTCCTCCTTTCATGCGCACAGTGCTTTTCATGAAACCTTGGTTTCATTTCATGCCGGAACGGCAATTCATTGTATACTACATTATATCATACGGCAAAACTCATTACAACACTGCCGCAGTTGATTTTTAAATATACACCAAAATAATTTATTGTTTTATAACATTTTACTCAAAGCAAAACCGCGGCGAAAAGCCGCGGAGAACATTAAGTCTTAAGCCCGTACATAACGGAAATTTTAAAAAAGTCTGACGCTGTGCCGCTCAGTTTCCGGCCTCGTAAAAATGCGTACCGAATCTGTCGCGCACAATGGAAAGTCTGCGGTTGCATATCGCAAGGGCTGCCGGCTTATGTGTAACGATAAAACAGGTCTTATCGGTAAGCTTTTTAAGATTATCCAAAAGCTTTGCCTCGGTCTTTTCGTCGAGCGCGCTTGTAGCCTCGTCCAGAAGAAGTATCGGGCAGTCGCACAAAAGCGCTCTTGCAACGCTGAGCCTTTGTATCTGTCCTTCGGAAAGTCCGAGTCCTCCCTCTCCTATTACGGTATCAAGCCCGAGAGCGGAATTTTCCACAAATTCGTCGGCACACGCAATTTTCAGCGCAAGCTCTATGCTTTGCTCATCGGCTTTGTCTGACATAAACAGCAGATTTTCGCGTATCGTGCCCGAAAGCAGCATATTGCCCTGCGGAACGTACGCAAACAGCTTTCGCATCTCGGGACATACGCCGACGGAATTATCCGTAAACTCAAATTCTATCTTTCCGTCCTGCGGCTCATAAATATCAAGCATAAGCTTGAACAGCGTACTCTTGCCTATTCCGGACGAACCGGTTATCGAAACGAAATCGCCTTTATTTATGTAAAGATCGAGATTGCTGAGCACGTTTTCGGGGCTGTTCTTATCGTAGGCAAAGCATACGTTCTCAATATTTATGCCGCGGAATTTTTCATATGCCTCTTTTACGTCGCCGACCGTATTTTCATGCGGCTTTTTCTCGTCGGGAAGATTTTCTATTTCCATAATGCGTTCCGCCGAGGAAAGCGCCGAATAATATTTGGGAACTATGCCCGAAAGACTCATAAACGGCTGCTGCACCTGTCCGACAAGCGCGGTTATGGCAGTAAGAGAACCGAATGACATCTCGCCCGTAAGCAGCTTGAACGCGCACCATATAAGCGCGAACAGATACCCTGTTCTTATTATGGCATGGCTTGCGCCCGACGACAATGCCCCGAGAGAAGCTTTTTTCATGCGCGCCTTATAGTGAAGCTCCATAAGCTCGTCGGACTTTTGCTCGCTCTTTTGTTCGGCGCAGAAACTCTTTACCACAAGCAGATTTTCCATGGTTTCCTGCCAGAATGAACGTGCGCGCCCTTCGGCTTTCTGAACGTCCTTATGCAGCGATTTTATCTTCCCGCGCATAAATCTCGTTACGGTATACACCATTATTCCGCCCACCGCGAATACCACTGCAAACTGCCACTGCAAATACACAAGCACCGCAAACGCGCACACAAGCCTTACGGCAATCCCCGCAACGCTCGGAAGAATGTTTGTGACCGCGTCGGTAATTACTCCGACGTCGCCCGTAAGCCTATTTATAAGCTCGCCCGAATGATAGGCGCGTATACAGCCGTACTGTTTTTTAAGCTGGCTCGAAAACAGTCTTTTTTTATACGCAATGTCAAGTTTTGCACGGCATTTTTCCGAAAGATACCGCAAAAGCACGTTGAGAAGTATCTGAAACACCGTTACCGCAACGTATACCGCGCAGAATTTTACAAGTCCGCCCGTAAGTCCCGCAACGGCGCTGTCTATAAGCTCCTTTGAAACAAGAGCCGTGACCGTGCCGAGCGACGCCGCAATTCCGTTGAGCACAACGACAAACGCGAGAAAAGGAAACGTCGGTTTCGCTACCGAAAAAATCCATTTCAGCGCCGCGTTTTTATCGCCGTGCTTGTTGTTTCCCGTCACAGCGTATTTTCTCCGACTGTGTTTATACCGTCCGTGTTGTCGGTTTCGGAAGCGTCGTTTTCCTTATCCTTTGCAAAGAGCGCCTTTATCTTCTTGAATATATCGGGCGCCTTATCGAGAGCCTTATCGACGCTGTTCACGGTACTCAGTATTCCGAGTGCGTCATATCCGGTATTCTCGCCTACATTAAGCAGTCTTGTTTCACCGAGAGAGTTTACCACGAGAAACGCAACAGGCACTACCGAAAGTCCCGTAGCTCCTGCGGTATTTCCGCTCATGCTGTTCTCTTTGGTCGTATCTCTGCCGCCGAGTCCGACGCCGACAGTCACCTTTGAAACGGGAATTATCGTCGTAAGTCCGTTTATGTTTATCGGCTCGCCGACCACGGTCTTTGAGTCTGCCATCGAGCGTATTCCGTCAATTACGTCTTTTACGGTCTTATCCATTGTAGAATTGTCAGTCATGCTTTATACATTCCTTTCATTTTGAGAAATTTTCCGAAATCTGAAATAGCTTTTTATTACGGGCAGCAGGCACAGAATTATCTGCCATACCGCCATTGTAAATTTGATGTCGCACAAAACCGTACTCTGAGTCTTTGAAAAATCGTAGTACACACCGCAGCTTTTGTGTTTTATCTTAAAAAATTTAAATCCGCCGCAAACATCGATGAGCGTCTGATAAGCAAGGCTTGCGGTTCCGTAAATGATTGCGGTATTTGCGGCGTCGGGCGTCGAAATAACAATATCAAGCTTTCGTATTTTAAGCCTTGCGTATTTTCCGAAAGGCTCTCTTAATTCTTTGAGCGTGTCTTTGATTAGCGAAAGCAGCTCCGTAACGGGCAGTTCGCGAAACATTTCAAAAAATGATTTTGAGTTTTCCACGGTGTTATCGTTATCGGACGGTCGTCCTGAAGATTTTTCACCTGCGGAGGTTTTGTTTTGCGCAGTCCCGGCAGTCAGTTGTCCGTTTTTGATTTTTGTCCCGGAAGCAGCAAAATTTTCAGGCGGTTTTACAGTATTTTCATTTTTTACGCCGTTTTTTTCGTCCGTCACACGCGGCGCGCCGTCTTTTTTCGGTTCGCCGTTGTTTTTGTTTTTTGAAACATTTTGCGTAACGCCGTTTTCAGCGTTATCTTCAAGAAATTTTGCAAGGCTCTGCTTTTTGATTTTGATCTTGCGTTTCTTTTCGGTAAAACGCGCCGTGTCGATTTTGAGAAATCCCGCGTGAACAAAAATACATCTTGATTCACCGCTCACTCTCACCGAAAATCCGATTCTCAAAGCAAGCAAAAGCAGTACAAGTCCGATAACTGCGAGCAAGACGTACAGGATTATTTTAAGTATGACCAGAATCATTTTCCTTTCCGTCCTTTCGCATTAATGTAATGCGCATTTCGTGTGCCTTTCTGGCACAATTCATGAAACTTTAGTTTCAATTCATGCACGCAGTGCTTTTCATGTGCCCCTCAGGGCACTTTTCATGAAATTTTAATTTCAATTCATGCCGGAACGGCAATCCATTCCTTTTGTATTATAACACACAAATCATGCAAATTCAAGAATTTTTGAGATCCGCGCAAAAAATATGGATATGTTAAAAATTTTTAGTTGATTAACAAAGCCGTTTGTGATATACTGTTATATGGTAGCCGGAGATAATACTGCCGGCTGATATATGCGGTCCGACGGAATTTTCACCCGCAAGTCTTGCTCCGTTCGGACAGAAGGACTGGTTTTTAATGACAAATTTAAACGATTTTACGGCGTCGTCCGCTGCCAAAGGCGTACTCGGCAATATGTGCGACGTAACCGTAACAGGCTCTTACAACCTGTACAGCAGGCGTAAGAAGTCGGGCACGCTCAACTGCGGAAGAAGTGCTGACGGAGAGAAAAAGGTCTTTGTTATAGGACTTGAAAATCCCGTAAAGCAGTGCCGCGCACAGCTTATAGCTCTTGCGGTAAGCTCATCTGACGATACGGAAAGCGTCTGGATCGCCGCCCCCGAAGGAAGCATTTACTACGAACCGCGTCTTTCGGTAATGCTTGCAAAGTACATTCCGACCGATAAATTCAGATACGTATGTCTTTATGAAAAGAGCTGCGGCGCGGTAATGTACACGTATCAGAACGGAGAGAGAAAATTCATTCTCATAACCAACATTTCAGGTCACATAGGTTTCCCGAAAGGTCACATTGAAACGGGCGAAAACGAAAAGATGACGGCTCTGCGCGAAATATATGAAGAAACAGGCGTTCATACGCGCATTATAGAGGGTTTTCGCGAATCGTACAACTATCTGATAAACGGTTTTATAAGGAAAAAAGCGGTCTACTACCTTGCAAAGTTCGACGCATCCGACGTCAAGATGAATATACGCGAAATAAGCGAATACAGAATTTTAAATTTTGCCGACGCACTGAAAATTTTAAACTTCAAGCACGACAAAGATATACTCACCAAAGCAAACGAATATGCCGACAGGCTTGACGCTTTACAGAACTGAAACACGAATATTTTTACTATCCGGCGCAAAACCGATTTTTATCTGACGCCGGGTATATTTTTATGTCTTTTTTGCCGAAAATTAATATACCGCCGCATTTCGGGACAAAATATGCTTTGTATAAGTAAAAACGAAAATTTTGCGGAGGTGCATACTTTGAACGGCAAAGACAAAGAGAAAATCGAAAAAAATCATAATGGCGAAAATCAATCCGACGGCGCGGAAACGCACGGCGGCGATGAAAACGGCACAGACGAATCCTTTGAAGAAAAGAAAGAAAAAGCGCGGGAAGTCAAACTCTCAAACATTTCCGAAAGCGGCTCGGTAATTACAAAAAAGGACGGTGCGTCGATACACACGCTTGTAATAGCAGGACAGATCGAAGGTCACTACGCCCTTTCGGGAAACACCAAAAGCACAAAATACGAGCACGTTATTCCGCAGCTTGTAGACGTTGAAGAAAGCGACGACACGGACGGGCTTTTAATCATTCTGAACACGGTCGGCGGAGATGTAGAGGCAGGACTTGCAATCGCGGAAATGATTTCGGGCATGTCAAAACCTACGGTTTCGCTTGTTCTCGGCGGAGGACACTCGATAGGCGTTCCTCTTGCGGTATGCACGGACAAGTCGTTTATAGTTCCGTCGGCTACAATGACCATTCACCCTGTGCGCACAAACGGACTTGTTATAGGCGTTCCGCAGTCATTTACCTATTTTTTCCGTATGCAGGACAGAATATGCGACTTTATTGTAAAACACTCGCGCCTTGACAGAGAAAAATTAAACGAGCTTATGATGGAGACCGACGAGCTTGCGTCGGACGTCGGCAGCGTTGTGGACGGAATAGAAGCTGTAAACATCGGACTTATCGACGAGGTGGGAAGCCTTTCCGACGCGCTCGGATTTTTAAAAGGCGAAATAGCAAAGCGGAAAAGCAAATAAACATGAAAACAGCGGACGCATTAAACGTCCGCTGAAATTATTTTTTCGGTAATCGGTTTATTCTGCCGGAGGAAGATCGTCGGGAGCAGCGTCATCGGTCTGTGCTCCGTCTGCATTTTCACTGTCGGCGGTGTTTTCTCCGTCTGTACCCGTCTGCTCCGTTGAAGCAGTATCTTCGGGTTTCTCGACTTCTTCAAGCACAAGTCCGTAGTAATCGTTATAATGAAGAATATCGTCTGACAGTGTAAAGTTTGCCGAAGTAAGCGCAGCCTGGGCTTTCTGTGCCGAAACAACCTTGCCGAATATTCCGCCGAGGTTTGTGGTATCGACATATACGCAACCGAGTGCTACAAGCTCTCTCTTTGCGTACAGCACGGCGGTGTCAATATCCATGCTGCCGTCGTCAATAGCCTGCTTTGCGGCTTTGCATATTGTCTTTACGGCTTCGTATGTGGATTTTTCTTCGATATCGTCAAATGTGGGATAGAAGCCAAGGAACGCGCTGGGCGCGGTCTGGATATTGCCCTTTCTTGCGTTTTCAACGTAATCTTCCTGTCCCGCAAGAGGATACTTAATGTAGGTATTTCCGGTATAGAGCGTATTCATGGTATACTTATCGTTGAGCATTGTTACGCTGCCCTTTTCGGCGTCGTAGTAATAATTCTCACCCGAGATACCGTACTGAAGAAGATTTGCAAGCTCTGCGTTTGTATTGAACAGTGTGATTACTTCCATAGCTCTGTCCTTATTTGTGGAGAGAGAGCTTATAACCATTGCGGACTTGAACGCCTCGTCGCCGCTTACTCTGTTTACATCGTAGAGATATGCTTCATAGTTTGTTCCGTTTTCGCTCCACTCATGTTCGAGAAGTTCGGGAGAATGGACTATTTCAATAGCATACTTTGCGTTATCGGACGCGGTTCCCTCTTTCGGGAAGTATCCGTTTCTTCTGTAACTGTCGATAGCCTTTATGTTATTGACGTACTTTGTTTCCATGAACGTCGGAAGAACGCTGTCGCCGAGAACATTAAGCTGTCTGCCGATTGCAAGGAAGGAGTCCTCATAAACTTCGGCTCCCGAAATATCGCATGGGCCGGATATGGGCCATACGCCGGGTTCATTGTTTTTGATAAGGCTCAGATAATCTCCGAGGTTTGCATATGTGGTAAGGTCGGATACGTTGTAACCGTACTTATTAAGAAGATCTTTGTTGAATACAAAATATGTAAAGTCGCTGTCAAGCGCATAGTTTGTCGGTATGCCGTAGGTATTCTTTCCGACGCACGCTGCCGAAAGGAAGGTAGGATAAATATACTTTTTAAGCTTGCTCGAATCGTAGTTGAGATATTCGTCCATGGGAGCAAGGTCGCCGTTAGATGCAAGCTCGCCGTACTTCTGATAATCGTTGACTACAAATATATCGAGCTGAGGGTTTGCAAGATCTATATCGTCCGCGTCAAAGATGAAGTCGATAAGTTCATTGAATGTCATATCCGCAGTGCCTTTTACCGCACCGTCGCTTTCAAGGACTTCTTCCTCCGCCGGCTGCGCTTCGCCGTCGGTACCGTTTGCGGTATCTGCGGTATTATCGGTCTGAGTCTGATCTGCAGCCGTGCCGTCGATTCCGTTGATAAGATCCGAAAAATCGTCCTTTGAGGGCGCTGTTTCCTCGGCTGCGCTGTTCTGCGTCTCATCTGCCGCAGCGTTTTCGTCAGCCGCAGCGTTTTCGTCAGCCGCAGTTTCTTCCGAAAGCACTTCGCCGTATTCGCGGTAATGCTCTACACTTTTCTGAACACTTTCGAGCGTATCCCAGTATTCATCTTCTGTAAGATAGTTTATCTTGAGCATTGTCTTGTACTGCGGAAGAAGTATATGGTTAATATCCATCTGTACTTCGCGCGCGTTATCAAGATCTGTCTTTTCGTCCGTGATAACGTACATATTCAGAGTAACTATCTTTCTTGTGCTTGTGGTGTTTGCGGAGTTCTCTTCGCTGTTGCCGCCCGAACAACCCGACATCAATACGGCGGAAGCTGTAATAACGGCTGCAAGCAGACCTGCGAACAATCTCTTGACTTTCATGCTGTGCGGTTCCTCCCGAAAGTTATGAATTATGCGTATATGTCCGTGAAAATCCGTATCTGCGGAAAAACCCGGATAACTATTCCATATAATTGTACACCAATCACCAAATAATGTCAAGTGCGAAATTATTTTTAGTCACATTACACATCATACAGTTAAAATAATGTACGTTTTGCACATAATTTAATGCGTTTGATTAACGAAAAGTTCAAAAAATATTAAAACTCAAAATGAACCGGCAGTCCGTCCTCATAAATTACGGGATTTTCGCCGTAAATAAGCGGCAGCATATAGTCGATACACTTCTGATTTACGCCCTTGCCGTCGTCCGAAAGATAGGACGAGGGTATTTTCTTTATCTTGTTTGCCGTCTGCATAACGTCCTCGGCAAAAAATTCGACTTTATACTTATCCGACGCCTTTACGCGGCGTATCGACATCATCTTTCCCGTTTCTCCGTTAAGCGCGTGGCGCACCGCTGCGCTTCCTATACGCCTTGACTCGTCAATATCCGTCTTTGAAGCGAGATGCGACGCGCATCTCTGGGTTATATTAAGCTCCACCGAACGGCACTTGCAGACTATCTTGATTTTCACAAGTTCCTCAAGGTATTTGCCCACGCCCGAAAGCGCGCTGTGTCCGAATCCGTCGGCAAATGCCTTTTCGGCTCTCTGTGCGATGTAAGTTCCGTCCGCGGTTCTGATGCCCTCCGAAACGGCTATGACAACATACGGCTTTTCGCCGTTTTCAAGCAGAGCGTTTACATCGCCGATGAATTTATCCTCGTCAAAGTCAGTCTCCGGAACATAAATGAGATCGGGACCCATTCCGCAGACATATCCCGTAAGAGCGCTTGCCGCGGTAAGCCAGCCTGCGTCCCTGCCCATTATCTCGACTATCGTTACTGATTTTACAGGATACACCGCGCAGTCGCGTATCATCTCCTGCATTGTTGCGGCGACGAATTTTGCCGCAGAACCGAATCCGGGAGTATGGTCGGTGAGTACAAGGTCGTTATCTATGGTTTTGGGAATGCCGATAAGTTTTACGTCAAAAGTTCCCGGGTGTTCTTGAGCGTACTTTGTAAGCTTTGCGACGGTATCCATGCTGTCATTTCCGCCGATATAGAAAAAGTATCTTATATTGTACTTTTCAAACAACGAATATATTTTTTCGAGTTCTTCTTCGCCGAGCTTTTTTCTGCATGAGCCGAGAGCCGCCGCAGGAGTTGACGCGAGAAGTTCGAGTTCGCTTTCGCTGTCCGCAAAATATTCGGTAAGGTCGATCATATTCTCGTTCATAAATCCGGCAATACCGTTTTTCATGCCGTAAAGCGTGCCTATTTTATCTTTTTCCTCAAGGCACATTTTAATGACCCCTGCAAGAGTCGCGTTTATAGCCGCGGTAGGTCCTCCCGACTGTCCGACGACTGCGTTTGCAATATTATTGCTCATGAATTTTTATAAGCTCCTTTCGTTCATACGAACACTGTGCAAAAATGTTTCGCGGTTCAATAATTGTTTTCAAGTCTGAATGTCTTTGCCAAAAGCAAAGATATATAATACGTTACGATAACGCAGGCAAGATTTACGAAAAATTCCGGCAGCGTCTTTTTGCCGATTATACCCGAGACGCCCGTGCCGCCGTAAAGCGACAGCGTATACAATATCCCCGTTATGCTTCTGACAAAAAGCATCGGCAGAGAGCATACTGCGCAGACCGCGGCGCTGCGGCGCGAAAAGCCTCCCGCAAATTTAGGCATAAGATATGCGCAAAGCAAAAACAGAACCGGCGAGAAATTCTGCGCCGGGGTCACGGATATATCCGTCAAAAAACCGAACACAAGCGCGCACAACGCACTGAATTTATTATCGCAGAACAGCGGACAAACGCACGCAAGCGCAAGCAATATATCCGGCTTTATAGTTATTTGCGAAGGAAGTTTCACCGCCGAGAACATGAAAAATATTACGTACAGCACCGCAAAAAGCACTGCCGTTTTTTGTTTTTTATCGTTTTTCAGCATAATGTAATCCGCTCCGGTCAGTCAAGCGCAAATTCCGGTATCAGCATAGGATCATACGAGTCCATTGCCGTCCTGTTTACGACTGCGTTATCGGTATATTCGCCTATTCTTGCCGCAAAATCTTCGGCGCACAGCGTATCGGTTATATTCTGAAGCACGCTGTCATATGCGTTATAGAGATTTTCGTCCATAGGCAGTTTTCTGATTATATGAATACCTGTACCGGGCGTTTCGACCATGGTAATATCTCCGACGGACATTGTCATGACTGCCGAAGTAAACTCAGCCGGGAAAGTAGAGTCATTTGTGACAAAAAATCCTTTCGGGTAATAGCTTTGCGCAAACGAATCTTCATTATACTGCGCTTTAAGCGTATCAAAATCCTCGCCCGCGTTCTTTATACGGTCATACACGCTTTTTGCAGCCTCGCGTTTGTTTTGTGCAAGCGTTTCGGAGTCGGTATCGGTCTGACCCGACGCGTCGGTATTAAAGAAGATATGATCGGCTATCGAATAATTATCCTTAAAATACTGTTTTTTAGCGTCTTCCGACACTGGAAATTTACCGTTTTCTCCGTAAAAGCAGTCATAGAGGTTATTCTGTTTCATCATAAGCTCATAGTAGCGCGAAAGCGTATTTTTATCGGCGCCGAACTGAGAAAGTTTTGTATTAAGCTCGGTTTCCGAGCCGTATCTTGAAATAAGATTCTCGATCTGAGAGCTTACGGAATCCTTTTGCGCATCGGAAAGTTTCAGTTTATAGACGTTATCATGGAGATATTCGATTACAAGCAGTTTTTTTGCGGATTCTTCGGACTCCGTCATAAGCAGGTCGCAGAGCGTTGTGCCTTTCTGCTCGTCAATGACCTGTTCCCAGCCGTTTTCATAAGCTGCGGCAACCGTCGTATACACGCTTTTCTGAAGAGAGATCCAGAAATACATAAAGCTTGAATCAAGGCTGCACACGGTCTTGGTGCCGGATTTATAGGACAGCACCGCGCTGTCATCATCTTTTGAGCAGGAACACGCGCAGATCAGCATTGCTGCGCAAAGAAATACGCTGATTAGTTTTTTCAAGTTTTTCACCTGGCTTCTTTTTTAGGTATTTTTTAGTTGATTATTCTCAGTTAATTTTTTTTGGCGGAAACTGATTATATTCTTCAAAGTGCAACCTTATACGCACACTTTGAAGAGAATTCCCCATTTTAGCCCAAGTAATCCAAAATTGCCCAACTGCAAGCCCCAAATCTTCCCATTTAATTATACCATTTAAGCGGTTGCGCTTTGTGAATAAATCTTAAATATTTCACCAAGCAGCGGAGCAATATCCTCGCCCGACTTTATTTTGATATTAAAACACGGCTCTTTACCCATGGAATACAACATTCTTCCCGCAAATTCAGATGCCAGTTTCATGACGGTTTCCTTATCCGGTGCGTCTTTGGGATAAACCGCAAGTTTTCCGTCTTTCTGCTCAAGCTTTACTATGCCGAGTTTCTGACATTTCGCCTTTATAAGCGCAATGCTTATAAGGTTCTGCGTTTCTTTCGGAATATTTCCGTATCTGTCGAGCATTTCGTCGCGCACATCGTCCGCCTCTTCGTCCGTCTTTATATCGGCAATGCGCTTATACATCTCTATTCTTCCTGCCGGGCGCTTAATATACTTTTCGGGAATATATGCGCTGATTTTGAGATCCACGGTACATTCGGCAGGCGTCTTTTCGCCCTCTCCCTTTTCTTCAAGCACTGCCTGTTCGAGAAGCTTTACGAACAGATCGTATCCGACAGCCTCCATATGACCCGACTGTTCCGCACCGAGAAGATTTCCGGCGCCTCTTATTTCAAGGTCGCGCATTGCAATCTTAAAACCCGAACCGAACTCCGTAAATTCCTTTATCGCGGCAAGGCGTTTCTGTGCGATTTCAGACAGCACGTTTTCCTTTTTCCATGTAAAATACGCATACGCACGTCTGCTTGAACGCCCGACGCGTCCTCTTATCTGATGCAGCTGCGAAAGCCCCATTTTATCCGCGTCCTCTATTATAAGCGTGTTTGCGTTAGGTACGTCAACGCCGGTTTCTATTATTGTTGTGCATACAAGGACATCGGTCTTGCCGTCTACGACGTCTTTCCACGCCTCGGACAGTTCTTCCTTGGACATTTTTCCGTGAGCTACCGCGATGGACGCGTCAGGGACTATCTCACGTATCTTTGCCGCAGTTTCGTTTATATCCTCGACGCGGTTATGAATATAAAACACCTGTCCCGCACGGCGAAGCTCCTTTTTGATTGCCTCTCCGAGTATGAACATATCATGCTCCAGAACGTAAGTCTGAACGGGGTGCCTGTTTACGGGAGCCTCCTCAAGCACCGACATATCGCGTATACCCACAAGCGCCATATTAAAGGTTCGCGGAATCGGCGTTGCGGTAAGCGTGAGCACGTCTACCTGACGCGACATTTCCTTTAGACGTTCCTTATGCGCAACGCCGAATCTCTGTTCCTCGTCCACAATAAGCAGTCCGAGATCCTTGAATTCAACATTCTTTGCAAGCAGCTTATGCGTGCCAACAACGATATCAACGCTGCCGTCTTTAAGTCCGGCAAGCACCTCTTTTGCCTTTTTGGCGCTTACGTATCTCGAAAGCATTTCCACTCTTACGGGAAAACCGTGCATACGCGAAAGCGCCGTTCTGAAATGCTGCCAGCAAAGCACCGTGGTCGGCACGAGAATCGCCGCCTGTTTTCCGTCGGCAACGCACTTGAACGCGGCTCTGAGCGCAACCTCTGTCTTGCCGAAACCCACATCTCCGCAAAGCAGTCTGTCCATGGGACACGGCTTTTCCATATCGCGCTTTATCTCACGTATGGATTCAAGCTGACCGTCGGTTTCCTCATATTCAAACCTGTCCTCAAAATCCTTCTGCCATTCTCCGTCGGGAGAAAAGGCATATCCCGGTCTGCGCGTTCTTTCGGCATACAGCGCGATGAGTTTTTTCGCCATATCCTTTGCCGCCTTTTTGACGCGCGTCTTTGTCTTTGTCCAGTCGGACGAACCGAGCTTTGAAAGGCGGACATTTTCGGTCTTTCCGGAGAATTTCGACACCTTGTCAAGCTGATCGCAGGGAATGTAAAGGCTGTCCTTGCCGGCATATTTTATCGTGATATAATCGCGCGTAACTCCGGCTGCGGTAAGAGTCTTTATTCCGTCGTAAATGCCTATGCCGTGCGTATCGTGAACCACTATATCGCCGACGGTAAGTTCGGCGTACGACTTAATATGATTTTTGGCGCTTTTTTTATTCTTTGCGGTTCTGACGGAGCCTTTTCTGATGCCGCCGTGCGAGACGTCGTGCATATTGTCGGACAGCAGCACGAAATTTGCTTTCGGGCATTCAAAGCCGTATATCTCGCCGCCGTTTTCGGCTTTATGCGAAATATATGCAATTCCGGGTTTCATATCCGAAAGAGCCGTGCTTTCTCCCAAAAGCGACGCTTTCAGTCCGCGGTCGGATACAAGCGTATACAGCTCCTTTGCGCTCAGTTCGCTGCGCACCGCTATAAGTATGCGAAGACCCGAACGCGAATAGTCCTCTATATCCTCGCACAGAACGTCGAGATTTTCAACCGACATCGACGTATGCTTTGACGAAAGCTCAAACAGTCCCGAAAGCTTTATATCGGGAGTTGAGGTAAACTCGTCCGTCAGCACCGACGGGCGCGAAAGCAGGCGTATTTTGAGTTCTTCGTTATCAAGGCAGTACCACGCGTCCGAAATATCCGCCTCTCCCGCCTGTGCAAGGTCAACGAGATCTTCGGACAGTATTTTGTTGTATGAGCGCAGTCTTTCGCGCACTCTCGGATAGTCGTATACAAACGCGCTGCCTCCGGCATAGTCGAAAAGACAGCTGTATTTTTCATATATAAGCGAAAGATACTTGTCAATATTCGGCAGATTTCCGTTTTCAAGATCAAGCTTTTCTTTCTGCAGCTTTTCGGTACACGCGGTATTTTTCTTTTTGACGCTCTTTGCAATAAGTTCATCAATGCGCGAAAGTATGCGGCTCTTCGCATTCCCGTCCGCCGTGACCTCGCGTATCTGCGTTACGGTAAACGAGCTTACGTTCTCGGTGCGCCTTTGCGTGATTATATCAAAAAAACCTGCGGCGTCTATTTCGTCTCCGAAAAACTCGGTTCTTATCGGAAAGTCATAATCCGGCACGAAAATATCCAGTATATCTCCTCTTACTGAATACTGACCTTTGCCCTCTACGGTATCCGTACGCGTATATCCGAATTCGTCAAGGATCGACGCAAGCTTTGAAGTGTCGGCGCTGTCGCCTATCGAGAACACAAGGTTCTTGTTTACGTTTTCGGGACTCGGCAGAGTTCCGAGAGCCGCGTCCGGCACGGCAATTACAACGTCAAGTGTTCCCGACAGTATTTTTCTCAAAACTTTAAGCCGTTCAAATTCCCATTCGTGAGAATACGCCGAGACATTGTGGAAATTATAATCTCTTACGGGAAACACCTCTGCCGCAAGTCCGAATGACGTAAGGCTTCTCTGAGCCGAATACGCGCTCTTTTCGTCGGGGCATATTACCATTCCCGTGCCGTTGCCGTTTCTGCCGGCAAAAAGCTGCTTATCCGACATTACCGCGGCACACAGTGCGTCGCGCATACCCTCAGACATTCCTGCGGCATAGCACACTCCCTGCGTAAAGCTCTCTCCGGCACGCGAAAATGCCGCAAGAGTATATCTCATATCCTTATATTCCTTTAGTGAGCAGACAGCTTCGAGAATGTTCTGCGCGCATCTTTCGGAAATATTCATTTTACGGTGTTCCCTCCTTTTTCAAGAACGACAAAAGCGAACACAGGCGGCAAACGAGTCTGTGTCCGTAAAAAGCTTTTGTCATATATATGTTAAGTTTTGCCGCGGTATGATCATTGCGGCGAGTCTGTATTACTATGCATTACAAGGTTATTTTTTCGATTCTGCGATAAAATATGCTTTCCGATCTGCACATTTTCCCAAAAAAAGCACGCTGTTTTTCTCTGAACGGAAAATTTTATTTATACATTTTTGCGTGTTATTCGTTACAAAATACGTTTTTGTACAGCTATTATACAGCCGCGGCACGGAAAAATCAATATTAACCGAAAATTTTCTCATCATAGTGCAGAAAAAAAGCACTTCCTAAGAAGTGCTTTCATGGTGGGAGTTAACGGGCTCGAACCGCTGACCCTCTGCTTGTAAGGCAGATGCTCTCCCAGCTGAGCTAAACTCCCGTTTTGTGTGCCGTTTTCCGACAACATATATATAATACCACAAAACTTTTCGTTTGTCAAGAGTTTTTTTCTTTTCGCACGCATCTTTTTGCAAAAAACATTGTAAAGTCTATTTTTTATTATCCGACGGCTGTTTTGCGCCGTTTTTTACCTTTTCCCAGTATTCGCATGACGCGCGTTCGGTCTTATTATCGGCAAATTTATAATAAACCCTGTTCTTTATATCATCAGGCAGATACTGCTGCTTATAATAATGGTTGGGGTACGGGTGCGGATAGACGTAATCTTTGTTTTTGGCGGCATTAGGCTGATTGGAATCGCGTATGTAGTCGGGCATATTCATGCCCAGCCCCTTTTTTACGTCAGCCGCGGCAAGAGCATACGCCTCATACGCGGAATTTGACTTTGGCAGCGTCGCGAGATAAACGGCAGCCTCCGCAAGAGGAAGTCTCGCTTCGGGAAGTCCGAGCTGAACTGCGTTGTCGCAGCACGCCTTTACCACGCACACCGCGTTCGGGTGCGCAAGTCCTATATCCTCCGACGCAATCACAAGCAGACGTCTTATCGGAGAGAGCAGATCTCCCGCCTCAAGCAGCCTTGCAAGGTAAAAGAGCGCGGCGTTCTCGTCCGAACCGCGTATCGACTTCTGAAGTGCGCTGAGCAGATCGTAATGCTCGTTTCCGTCAAGATCCATCTTCTGCGAGAATCCGCTTATTGACTGTTTTGCAAACTCCTCGGTCATATTTCCGTCCGAGGCTGTATAGCAAAGCTCAAGTGCGCCGAGCGCGCGTCTTACGTCGCCGCCCGAACATTCGGATATATATTCAAGGGCTTTATTTCGTGCGGAGCTGTCAAAATCGGTATTTTTGTTTTGTCCGTCAAGAATATCAACGGCTCTGTCAAGCGCTTTTTTTATCTGTGCGGAACTTACGGACTTAAATTCAAAGACCGAGCATCTTGAAAGCAGCGCAGGATATATCGAAAAGTACGGATTGTCCGTCGTCGAGCATATAAGCGTTATTCTGCCGTCCTCGATGAACTCAAGCAGCGACTGCTGCTGCTTTTTGTTGAAATACTGTATCTCGTCTATATATAACAGTATTCCGCCCATTCCGAACACGGTAGAGGTTTCGGACAGCACTTCCTTTATATCCGACAGCGACGCGCTTGTTGCGTTTATCTTTCTGAGAGTCATTCCGGCTCCCGACGCTACAATATCCGCAACCGTAGTCTTTCCCGTACCCGACGGCCCGTAGAAAACCATGTTCGGTACTTTTCCGCTTTCAAGCACACGGCGGAAAAGACTGCCTTCCGAAAGCAGGTGCTCCTGTCCCACAACGTCCGAAAGGCTTTTCGGTCTTACGGTATCGGCAAGAGGTTTTGCGTTCACGGTTTTCACGTTCCTTTCGTTTCAAAAAATCAATAATCAGCCTTTATTTCTTTGCCGCTCATGAGCATATCGACGTTATTTACGACTTTTTCAATATATGCTCTGTTGGTATAGAACTCTCCGTCGCCATTGACGGTGACAAAGCAGGTAAGCGTTGAGAGCGTATAGAAAGAATAGACCGTTTCGTCTCCCGATTTGTTTCTCACGGTAAAAGACAGCTCTCTTACAAGATCCGCAGTGTCGCGCGTGTCGGAGTAGCCCTCTATGCTTATGCTGAGCAGCGAGATATACATCTGCCTGAAACTCGGAGTGTCTATGGCTTTGCCGCTCTGTCTTTCCGTAACGGCAAGGTCTTTTCCGCTTCCCGAAAGTTCAAACGTCTTTGTCCCGGCAGGCGTTGACACCGAGATGCTCTGCACATTTTCTATATTGTATCTGAAAATGTTCGGATCTATAAAGTCTATGAGTCCGTATTCGAGAAAAGGATAGTCCGAAACACTCAGCGTTACGATTATATCCTGATATTCGGAATATGCGTAGCAGTATTTCTTTCCGTCGTCTGCCGTAAAGAAGTTTCCTGTTAAAAAGTGACCGTTTTTTTCTCCCGAAGAATAGCTTATCTCGTTTGTCGGCACGGTAAGTCCGTAGTAGTCCATGAGCGACGCGTAAACCGAGCTTTTGGACACGTTCATTTCAAGCACCGACGTTCCTTTGGGCTGTGCAAGACAGGACAGCGCCTCGTAAAAGGAGTTCATGGACGGCGTATAGCTTGCGGGATACGTCATCTTATGCAGATTTGTGGAGTCCGACGTTCTCTCGCTTTCCGGGACTATAACGCACTTTATGAAATCCGAACCGTTTTTCTTCATGGAAAAGCTTTCCATGTAGTTATATTCTTCTTCGGTAAACGACTGTGCAAGCACGGGGCTTACAAGATTTACCGCAGGTTCTTCAAACACCGATGCCGACGAATCCATTACGTACACATACGGCTTTTCGGCGTGTTTCATGTAATATCCTCCGCCGCTTACGCTCTTGTCGCCGAGATACACGGTGTAGTTTTGCCCGTCCGACTTTCCGACGGTTATTTTTGCGGCAGGGCTGTCCGACAGTCCGTAATCGGCAAGATTGTCGGACGGATTTTCGACTTTCTGCGACGAGAGCATATATCTCGACTGCAAAACAAGGTTAGACACGGCGCCTGAGTCAAGTATGAGGTCTGGAGAACCGTCTATATAATATCCGCCGTCCTTTTTGCAGACCGTAAACTTACCCGACTTATTCTCGACGGTGACATATGAAAAATCGTCAAGGGAAACTTCGGGCGCTATAAACGGACGGTAGCTGATATTTACGTCTTTTGCGCGGAAAGTATATGCGACGTTCTCGGTCTCGCCCGATTTTACGTCGTATTTGCTCTTTTTGCCGGATTCGAGATAACCCGTAATAAGAGAAGTCGTGACCTCTGAATCGCTGCCGCCGGTAACGGTCGCGTAAAGCTCGTCTCCGTCCTCGTCATATTTCAGAACGGTATTTAACGGATCTTTTGCGACAAGCGTAATTACAACATACGCCGCAAGAAGTATTACGGCAAGCAGGCAGAGTATGCCGGTTACTTTTTTCTGCTTTGAAAGCAAAGTTTTGTCGTTTTTATTCATATTACAGATACTTCCTCTTGAAGAATACGGCAATTCCGGCAGCGCAGATAATGACAGGGAAAATAATTCCGAGCTTCCTCATAAGCGACTGTGCCTCGCTTCTCGTGACGGATATATCCGACTCGTCAAGCACTTTAAAGTCGATGTTTGCCGCGATATTCGCATTTCCCATGAGTTTGAGCGCGCTCTTTACAAGGTCGGAGTTTGCATACTGCGACGTTCCGGCATACGCAACCTCGGACGGGATATAGTTCAAGAACAGGCTTGACGCACACACCATTACATATGCGTGCTTATCCGAGCTGTCATAGCTTCTCGAATAGTCCGACATAACAAGCAGCGGACTTGACGGACAAGCCTTGCTCTGGGAACCGTTAACGGCAGTGGAAGAAGATGATGTAAGAACGGCTGCGCTTACCGTCTTGTAGTTATTCTGATTAAAGGTGATTTCAAGCGGCACGGAGTAGTCAAAAATCGCCCTTGCGCCCGAAGTACCCGAACTTATATCCTTATGCAGCGCATATCCCGCGGTATCCTCTCTTTCGGAGAATGTTCCGAGAACGGCATATCCGTCATTAGAAACGGAGTTACGCTCATTTTCATGCATGATTGCGCCCGGAGTATACGAAACGCCCCAGTCCTCGGACAGAAATTCCGAAAATTCGGGAAGATCCTGCATTTCGGGACTTAAAAATACCATTAGATTTCCGAAAGAGCCCGTGAGATAGCTGTTGAGCAGACCTATTTCGTTTACCTGTCCCTCTTTTTCGGCGGAAAGTCCGGTAAAGTCGTTTGTCGGATTGCATATAACTATAAGATTTAAAGAGTTAATTTCTTCCTTTGTCGCGGTTTTGAGGTCTATCTGAGAAACCTCGTAGCCCTGTTCGGTAAGCAGATACATGAGCGACTTGCTGACAGTCTCGCCGTGTCCCTTTGTAAAGGCGGCTTTGAGTGTCTGCGGACGCGCGGCGCGCAGTATTGCCGTGGTTATCTTATTTTCGCCGTCGAACGCAAAAAGCTTGCCCGATGTATTTACCTTATAGAAGTTATCAAGCTTATAGACGATGGAAGTGCCGTTTGACGGACAGCTTATTATAACGCTTGAATCGGTTATCTGGTCGCTGCTTGTGGTCTTATACTGATTGAAATATGTGGGATCGCTGAATATATCGTAATACTTTACGGATATATTGGAAAACTCTTTTTCATAGCTTTCGGCAAGTCTTTTTACCGTGCTCATATATTCAGAGCTTTCTATAACGTCGGACGGGCGGCAGAATATTATCTCAACGGGCAGTGTAACGTCCGCAAGAGCCTTTTTTGAATCCTCCGTCACTCCGTATATCTTTTTGCTTGTCATGTCAATGTAAAGTCCGCCGGTTTTCGACGCAATTACCGACACCAAGACGTTTATAAGCAGCACGAACACGATAAATATCGCAGTGAACGCCACCGCCGACGAGCCGTACTTGAATCTTCTCGAAGAAACAAGCTTTTTTGCCCCGTCTTTTTTGTTTTTTATGTAATCAGAACCGTTCATTGTTTGATTAATCCTTTCCGAAAATATAAGCGTGCGCTTTTAGCCGGCTTATTCCCAGCGCCTTTTTTCGTAAATTCTTACCGTAAGGAATATAAACACAACGGTAAGGCTGATATAGTAAATGACCGCCGTAAAATCAAAACGTCCTCTTGTGAACGCGCTGAATCTGTCGGCGACCGAGAACCATTTTACAACGGTACGCAGCACCGTATTGTTTATACCCAACGCAAGATAACCTGACGCCATTATGAGTATAAACACGCCTATCGACAGAACCGCGGCGACTATCTGATTTTCTGTAAGCGACGAGATGAAAAGCCCTATCGCAATAAACGCCGCTCCTATAAGCAGTATTCCGACTACGCTTCCGAACACCGTCGGAAGATTCATCTTTGAAATTACATACTCCTGCTTTTTTGCAAGCGCATTGAGAGAGAGCATATTTATGACGGACGAAACTATGAGCGTTCCCGCAAAAACGGTATATGCCGCGAAGAATTTTGCCGAGATTATTCCGGCAAGGCTTACGGGACTTGTCATAAGTATCTGCTCGGTCTTTGATTTTCTCTCCTCGCTGAGCAGTTTCATGGTAAGCAGAGGTATAAGTATTACAAAGAACAAAAGCATTGTCGAAAAATAGTTGTTTGTATCGGTAGTCCCCGCATAGACTGTGTCAAGCGCAAAGGTCACGCCCGAAATCGCAAAGAATATCGCGCTGAACACATATCCCGTGGGAGACGTGAAGAACGAAAGCATTTCACGCTTATATATTGCGCTCATTGTTGTGTATCCTCCTTTTGGTTTTCTCCGTCCACTATGGAGATGAAAATATCCTCGAGGCTTGCCTCGGGTACTTCAAGCCCGATAAGCGGCCAGTCGCGTGCCGCAAGCATTCTGAACAGCGGCTTTCTTATGTCGGCATTGCTCTCCGACTCTATCATAAAGCTTGTGCTGCCTGCCTCGGTCTTTCCGAGAATTTCGGCGTATGTAAGTCCCGTCATGCCTTTAAGTTCGGACAGGACCTCCCTTTCGGGGCCGCATATCTTTGCGACAAGCTTTCTCGAACCCGTAACGGCATGAAGTTCGTCCGTCTTTTTATCCGCGACAAGCTTACCCTTGTTTATAATTATAACTCTGTCGCAGACTGACTGCACCTCGGACAGAATATGCGTACTCAGAATTATTGTGTGCGCCTTGCCGAGAGAATTTATAAGGTTTCTTATCTCGATTATCTGCTTGGGGTCAAGTCCGACGGTAGGCTCGTCGAAAATAAGCACGTCGGGATTTCCTATAAGCGCCTGAGCTATTCCGACTCTCTGACGGTAGCCTTTTGAAAGGTGCGAGATGGGTCTTTTATACACGTCGCGTATGTTAATGACGTCTATAATCTCTCCGATATGGTCTTTGCGCGGCATTTTGCAGCGTTTGAGATTGTATACGAAATTCAGATATTCCTTTACCGTCATGTCAAGGTAAAGCGGAGGATGTTCGGGCAGAAAACCTATATGGCTCTTTGCCTCCATGGGATTTTCGAGAATATCCACTCCGGCAATCTTTGCCTTGCCGCTTGTTGCGGAAAGGTAGCCTGTGAGTATGTTCATTGTTGTTGTCTTGCCTGCGCCGTTAGGACCGAGAAATCCGACTATTTCGCCCTTTTCGACCTTGAAGCTTATGTCGTTTACGGCATAATTCTGTCCGTAACGCTTGACAAGATGTGAGATCTCTATCATGTTTTATTTTTCCTTTCGGATATATTTTCATTTTTCAGCATAGCATATTTTTTTAAACGGCTTTTTAACATATATGCGATATTTTTACCGAAACGTCTGTGTTTATTGTGATTTATATGCAAAAACGCTCCGTTACGGGCATTTATCTCCCTGAAAAGCGTTTCGCCTTTTCATCTCGGCATCTATTGAATTGAGAACCTCGAATTTTCTTATGCTCCAAAGAGGCGCGACAAGCTCAGAACGCTCTCCGTCGCCGGTAAGCCGCTGCATAACAATGTCGGGGTGTATTATTTCAAGCTGGTCGCAGATAAGATCTACGTAATCCTCTTTTTCAAACACGTCAAATCTGCCTTCGCGGTACATTTTTTCGCATACCGTGCCGCGTATTACGTGAAGCAGGTGCAGCTTTAACGACCACGGTCTCATATCCGACACGGTTTTTACGCTCTGCATCATCATCTCGCGCGTCTCGCCCGGAAGTCCGTTGATAAGGTGAACGCAGACGTCTATTCCGAGCTCTTTCAGAGAACCGAACGTATTTTCAAACTCCGAAAAAGAGGATTTTCTGTTTATAATCTCACCCGTACTGTCGTGAACCGACTGAAGTCCGAGTTCAACCGTAAGATACGTCTTTTTTGAAACGTCGGACAGAAGTTTTAAAACATCTTTGCCGATACAGTCCGGACGCGTGGCAATGCTTAGTCCGACGGCACCCGGAAGCGACAGCGCCTCATAATACAGCCGTTCCAGCTTTTCGGCCGGGGCATACGTCCCGGTGCCTGTCTGAAAATAAGGCATATAGGCGGTATTCTTCCACTTTTTGCTCATCATCTCGGTAATTTTTGCGTACTGCACGGGAATACTGTCGTGTGCGTCTCCCGCAAACTCTCCGCTTAAATTTGCCGAACAGTAAATACAGCCGCCCGTTCCTTTTGTACCGTCCCTGTTCGGGCAGGTAAAGCCTCCGGAAAGCGGAATTTTTGCAACCTTGCGCCCGAATTTTTCCTTAAAGAAATAATCGAGCGTATGATAGCGTTTATCAGCGTAAAATTTTTCCATTATCAGATAAATTCCTTATATATTACGGACTTCGGCACGTTTCTGTCTGCGGCGCACGCCTTTATCGCGTCCATTTTGGAGTACCCCTGCGAAATATAAAACTCCACGTGTTGGTTTACGGTAAGGTTTTCAAAATCCGCCTTTTCCGTCTGCTCTGCACCGCCGAGAATTATTACGTATTCTCCCCTCGGCTGATTTTCCTTATAATAAGAAACGGCGTCGGAAAGTTTCATATCGGAAAACTCCTCGTTAAGCTTTGTAAGCTCTCTCGCAAGGCATATATCGCGTTCGCCGAAAGCTGCGTAAAATTCTTCAAGCGTTTTTAAAAGCCTGTGCGGAGCTTCATAGAATATGACGGTTCTGCTCTCGTTTTTACAGCGTTCGAGCACGGTTTTCTTTTCTTTTTTATCCTGCGGAAGAAATCCCTCAAAGCAGAACGCGCGCGACGGAAATCCGCTTGACGCAAGTGCCGAAACAAACGCGCACGCACCCGGTATCGGCGACACCTTTATGCCGTTTTCGCGGCAGCTCTTTACAAGCTCCTGACCGGGATCCGACACCGCGGGCATACCTGCGTCGGTCACTATCGCGCCGGACTCTCCCGAAAGCAGTCTTTCTATAATTCCCTTGGCGGCAGCCGTCTTGTTATGCTCATGATAGCTTACAAGCGTTTTTTTTATTCCGTAAAGTCCTAGCAGCTTTCCCGAAACGCGCGTATCCTCCGCGCACACAAAGTCAACCTCCGACAGAACCTTTTTTGCGCGTTCCGAAATATCCGCAAGGTTTCCTATCGGCGTTCCGACAACGTAAAGCGTACTCTTTTCTATCTCATTCATTGATCTGTTCTCCGTTTTGTCCGTTACCGTTCCCGTCAGTATCCGCGCCGTTTCCCTCTTGTACGTCATCGGGCGCCGTTTCACCTTCGACATTTACTCCGGTATTCTGAACGCTTATGTGCGTCTGGACAAAATCGCCGTCCAGCGAGAGCTGAGCGTTTTTATCGTCGTTCTTTTCGGCAGCAAGCATAAGTTCTTCGCGCTGCGCCTTTATCTGACGCGTAAACTCGGCAAGCTCCGGAACAAGTTCAAGGTCGTCTATCGACTCAAGTCCGAAAGTGCGTAAGAATACCGTCGTCGTACCGTACAAAAGCGGACGTCCCGGCGCGTCAAGCCTGCCCTTTTCCTCTATAAGTCCCTTATCGCACAGCGACATTATTACCGACGGAGATTCCACTCCGCGCACCTTATCGACAAGCGCGCGTGTTGCGGGCTGATTATATGCAATTATGGCAAGAACCTCAAGCGCCGCACGCGAAAGCGGCTGATTGCGGCGTATTTCAAGAGCGTTGCGCACAATATCGGCATATTCGTTGCGTGTTGCAAACTGCGCGTGACCGTCAAGTATAAGCAGTTCGACCGCAGATTTTTTATATCTTGCCGCAAGCGTATCGAGTATCTGCGGTATATATTTTTCTTCAGTCTCTATTGCCTGTGCGAGCTTTTCAAACGGGATAGCCGAGCCGTAAGCGAATATTGCAGCCTCGGCGGCGCGCGAAAGATAGTCCTCGTCAAAAATAAGTTCGTTTTGCACCGAAGTCTTTTCAGACATATTTTTCCTCCGTAAAAAGGATTTGCCGTATTAAGAGCATAATATAACTTCTATATTGTAACATACAAAGAGAAAAATTGCAAGTCCGGCGCGTTCCGGTCTGTCAAAAGCTCAAAATATGACGAAAAAGGGCGCAAACAAATATTCTGTTTTCTCTTGACACGGGGCGAAAAATATTGTACAATATGTATTGCATTACAGCAAGATTGGAGTGACTTAATTAATGGCAGACGAAACTTTTGATTTTGAATCCGAGGTTTTCACACTTACCGACGAGGACGGAAACGAAAGCGATTTCGAGCTTATCGGCAACATGGACGTTGACGGAGAAAAATACGTCGCGCTTGTTCCCGTTGAAAGCACCGAGGACGAATACGTTATTCTCAAGGTTACGGAAGACGAAAACGGAGACGAGGTTCTCCTTACGATAGAAGACGATGACGAATTTGACAAGGTCGCAGACGCTTTTGAGGACGAATTTATGTCCGAGATAGATCACGATGACCTTGACAAGCCAGAAGAAGAATAATTTTTTCGGCTTCGTCAATACTATCTTCGTAAAAAGTACCGCAGGGCGCGGTTATCAAAACGCATTTTTCCTGCCCCTCTCGTAGAATTTCATGCATTGGAACCCACATTTATGAATTGGAGTCCGATTTTCCGAAAACAGGATGCAGACCTCCCGCATTCTCCCGCTCTCCGGAGTTTTCTGCCGGAACAAGACCGGAGTTTCGCGGACGTTGGCAGCGCAAAGTTCAGGTTAGGACGCCGCCTTGCTTTAGCAGGGTTTTTCATTCGGGAATTTTACGGCCGCGGCGGGGCATTTTTTTACCTTTTTGGGGCTCTGATTGTTGCTTATTTTGAGATGATCGTTGCTTGTTTTTGACTGATTGTTGCTTATTTGGGGCGGAAACAGGTTATTTTCTTCAAAGTGCGACTTTATACGCCCACTTTTCGGAATCGAAAAGGTGGGCAAAAGATTTTCGCCGCTCAAACGCCGCAGCGAAAGCGAACTACACTTGCGTTTGGCTGACTTCAGATTATTTTGAGCTGAAACGGGTTATATTTTTCAAAGTGAAACTTTGTGTTTGCACTTTTCGGCGGCGAAAAGTAGTCGAAAAGCCGTTCAAGGGACTGCTCGCCCCTTGACAATCCCCCGACGGGAGGATTTTGCCCTAAGCAATATATTTTCTCCTCCACAGCCCTTACCAAAGTGACCGCCTTGCTACTACGGCACATCCATGTAACTTACCGCAAAATCGCCGCGCGACAAGCGCGCGGATATGGGGTTTTGTACGAAGCAAAACGGTTTGGCAGAAATGTCACTTTTAATATACGCAAACAGTCAACAGGACATACCTTTACGACCAGCTCGCTGTCGCGAGATGACTACGGCTGAATTTTAGTTTTATGTTTGGTTTGTCGGATAAAAAGTGCAAGTCAGCTCTGAATTAAATACAAAAATATACTCTGTGCATTGAATTAAACTTTGCACAGAGTTTTTTTACTATACATAAAAGTAGAATTTGAACCAAGTTTCTTGCCGATAGGCAAGCCGGACACAAAAATAAGTCCTGTTGACTGCGTAATAACGCATAAAAATTGTATTTTTTAGCCTAAAACACAGTTTACGCAGACCGCAGCGTGACATGGCATAAGAGTTAAAGCTGAGATAAACAAATCTTACTTAGATACCAACCCCATCGAGCAGTGCGGAGCATCTGCGAGCGAAGATTTAAAACTTCGGAGGTGCGGGAAAGTTTTACCGACGATAGTTTGATGTGTGGAGAAGAAGCCGCGCTTTCGCTGCGGCGTTTGAGCGGCGAAAATCTTTTGCGACTTTTTCGATTCCGAAAAGTCGGTGAATAGACTTGCAAGTGGCAGTAAATTATTCTTTTTCGACCAAAACAAGCGTTAGTTAAATAAACACAAAGTATCTTTTCACTTTTCGATTCCGAAAAGTGGGCGTATAAAGTCGCACTTTGAAGGATTTTACCCGTTTCCGCCCCAAATAAGCAAAAGCAATTTTCCCAAAGACGCCTCAAACTGTCCCTACAAGCCTGTTTATTGTGAATCCCTTTGCGGAAAAGTTGTCCTCGTACTCGGTGTGAATGTTGCCCTCTTCCCAAGGCGAACGGTGAAGATCGTTTGTCACCTCGGACAGCGGTATGCCTGCAAGCTCAAATTGCTCAAGCGAAAAATCAAATAAAGGACGGTTGTCTGTCTTGAAGAAAATTTTTCCGCCGGATTTGAGAATTTTTTTGTAAATTTCAAGAAAAGATATGTACGTAAGTCTGCGCTTTGCATGGCGCTTTTTCGGCCACGGATCGGAAAAATTGAGGTAAATTTCCGAAAGCTCGTTTTCCTCGAATATTTCCTCTAACTTTCCCGCGTCAAAGCAGATAAAAGTCACATTGTCAACCTGCGCAGCCTTGGCTTTCTCCATTGCAAGCATGATTACGTCGGGAATGACCTCGATTGCAATAAAAAATTTGTCGGGATTTTTTAACGCGCTGTTTACGACAAACGTGCCTTTTCCGCAGCCTATCTCAAGGCAAAGCGTCCTGCCCTTTGCAAGACTGTCCCACTTGCCTTTTAAGCTTTCCGGATTTTCTGTTTTCAATTCGGCACAGGCAGCCATTCTTGCCTCGCCGTTTTTCTTTTTTCTCATTCTCATATTAAAGAAACGTCCTTTCGGAATGTATAAAATCCAATGCTGCTGCAAACAATATGCACAGCAGAGAAAAAATCTTTGCTTAAACGTAAATTACGGGAGTTGAAAATAAATGCTTGATAAAATTGCTCTTATACTGACCGTTGTCGGCGCACTCAACTGGGGCGGAATAGGTCTTTTTCAGTTCGACACGGTTGCCTGGCTCTTCGGAGGACAGGACAGCGTTTTAAGCCGTATCGTATACGTCGTTGTCGGACTTTGCGGACTATGGTGCATATCGCTGTTTTTCAGAGAAAGAAACGCACTTACCGATACCGAGGAATAACAGAGTACGGTCTTTGATCTTGTGAGAACCCTTAATTACCGGGTTCTCTGTTTTTTTACGCCTTTGGTTGTCTTTGAACTTTTAGCCCAGCCCTGCGGCTTTGAACGTCCCGGAGAAGATGACGTTTTGGTTCTCTGCGCGTCCTTTCCGCTATCCCGTGACTTTCCGCTGCCGTTTTTATATGTTTTTTCGGAGTTTCGCACATTGCCGCGTTTGTCCGTGCCGCGTTTGTGCGTACTCTTGCCCTTATCGGCACCGTGCGTTGCTCTGTCGTGTTCAAAACTTCCCGAAAAATGCGGCAGCAGCGATTTTGCGTCGTTTCTTCCGGACAGTTTTATCGCCTTTGCGACAAGCTCGCGGTTTTCGGGACGCGACGCCTGAAGAAGTGCGCGCTGCATACGCTTTTCGTTGTAATCCTTGGTAACATATACCGGCTCAAGCGTAAACGGATCGAGTCCCGTATAGTACATAGTTGTTGCGGCAGTGCCGGGCGTGGGGTAAAAATCCTGTACCTGTTCGGGGCGTATTCCATGCTTTTTGAGGTAAAGCGCAAGATCTATCGCCTCGTTCAGCGTACTTCCCGGGTGCGACGACATGAGATACGGCACAAGATACTGTTCAAGCCCTGCCTTTGCGCAAAGGTCAAAATACTTATTGCAGAATTTTTCGTATACTTTGACCGGCGGCTTGCCCATATATTTAAGCACTCTGTCCGAAATGTGCTCCGGCGCGACCTTTAACTGACCGCTTACGTGCTTTGTTACAAGCCTTTTCAGAAATGTGTCGTCCTTGTCGTATATCGCGTAGTCAAAACGGACTCCGCTGCGCACAAATACCTTTTTTATGCCCTTGATCTCGCTTACCCTGTCCAAAAGCTCTACATATTCGCTTTCATCAACGATTAAGTTCTTGCAGGGTTCGGGAGCAAGACATCTGCGGTTTTTGCATATGCCCTTTTTGCCTTCTCTGACGGCTTTGCACGGGCCGTATCTGAAGTTTGCGGTAGGACCGCCTATGTCGTGGATATATCCCTTGAATCCCGGCAGCGTCGTCAGCAGCTTTGCCTCGGCTTCGACGGATTCTATGCTGCGCGAAACAACGTTTCGTCCCTGGTGGTATGCGATGGCGCAGAATGCGCAGCCGCCGAAACAGCCGCGGTTATGCGTTATGGAAAATTCAACCTCGTCTATTGCGGAAATTCCTCCGTCCTTGTCATAGCAAGGGTGAGGACGCCTTGTATAAGGCAGAGAATATACGTAGTCCATTTCCTCGCGTGTAAGCAGCGGAAACGGAGGATTCTGAACAAGCTTTTTATTATCGTAAAACTCGACTATCGCCTTGCCGTCAACGGGATCGACGTTTTTATACTGCATGGCAAAAGCTTTGGCATACTTTTCCTTATCGGTTTTAAGCTCGTCATATGTGTATGTGTCGCAAAAATCGTACTTCGGAACATAGTCAAGCGGCGCAGTTATTACCGTCCCCCTGACATCTCTTATTTTCTTTACCGGAACGCCCTTGTCAAGCAGCTTTGCAAGTGCGACAATGCTCTTTTCGCCCATGCCGTACATAAGTATATCCGCGCCCGAATCTATAAGCACGCTGCGTCTTACCTTATCGTCCCAGTAATCGTAGTGCGCGAAACGCCGTAACGACGCCTCAAGTCCGCCTATAAGTATCGGGACGTCGCCGTATGCCTCTCTTATTCTGTTGCAATAGACTATTACGGCGCGGTCGGGACGAAGTCCCGCTTTTTTGCCGGGAGAATAGTAGTCGTCGCTTCTGCGTTTTTTCGCCGCGGTATAGTGCGCCACCATAGAGTCAATATTTCCGGCGCTTACAAGAAATCCGAGCCGCGGTTTTCCGAAAAGACAGACTCCTTTGCCGCTGCCGTCCTTATATGCGGTCTTATACTCAGGCTGCGCGATTATTCCGACGGTAAATCCGTTATCTTCAAGTATGCGCGAGATTATCGCAGTGCCGAAACTCGGGTGATCGACATATGCGTCTCCCGTGACAAACACAAAGTCAAGAACCGTGCCTTCGGGCAGTTCTTCCGGACTTATCGGCATAAATTTATCTCCGAGCTTTGGCAGATACATGGCGTTTCCTTTCGCAAAAAGTTATTGTTTTCAGTTTGAACCCGACTTAATGTCGCGTTTCATTTCGTTTATGGTATTTTCAAAATCGGGGGAGTTGTTTATATCGTTTTCTATTCTGTCAACCGATGACATAATTGTGGTATGATCCCTGTTAAAGAACGAACCTATCGCCGACAGCGACATATCCGTCATGCTTCTGATAAGATATATGGTTATATGGCGCGCGTACATTATATCCTTTGAACGCTTTGAGCTTGTTATATCCTCGGTCGGGATCGCATATTTCTGGGATACATATTCGAGTATCTTCTGCGGAGTGACAGCCTCGGCGCTGCTTGAAAGCAGGTCGTTTACGACGATCTTTGCATGAACCATGGATATTTCCTCGCCCTGTATAAAGGCAAGCGCACGCATTTTTTTAAGTGCGCCTTCGATCTGTCTTATATTATCCTTTATGTTCTCGCCGAGATACATAAGTACGTCGTTTGGTATATCTATTCCTATGCTGTTTGCCTTGCGCTTGAATATGGCGACTCTCAGTTCAAGGTCGGGAGCCTGAATATCGTAAAGAAGTCCCGATTCAAAACGGCTTCTCAGTCTCTCCTCAAGCGTCTGCATGGATTTAGGAGGGCGGTCGGACGAAATTACTATCTGCTTTCCCGACTCGTACAGTGCGTCGAACGTGTGGAAGAATTCCTCCTGTACGCTGTATTTTCCTGCGATAAACTGTATATCGTCAACAAGCAGCATATCGGCGTTTCTGTACTTTTCGCGAAACTGTACAGGCGCTTTGAGCGCGAGAGCCTCGATAAGCTCGTTGGTGAAATCCTCGCCCTTGACGTATATTATATTGTATTTCGGAAATCTCTTTGTGACCTCGCGTGTTATGGCATAAAGCAGATGAGTTTTTCCGAGTCCCGGATCGCCGTATATAAACAGCGGATTGCTGTGCGAATCTGCCGGTGACTGTGCAACGGTTCGCGCCGCGGTATATGCCATCTTATTGGAACTGCCGACGACGAAATTCTCAAACGTATATTCGGGCAGGCAGTCGGGCAATGACGGAGAAACAAGCACCTGTCCCGTTTTATCGTCGTCATTCGGCTTTATCTCGCGCGCAAGATAGCTGTTATCCATACGCTTGTAATTATCGCCGAAGTTTCCGACGGTTTCGGCTATTCTTTTTTCTTCGGCGGCGCTCTGTTCGTCAAGCAGCTTTGCAAGTCCGTTTTCAAACGTGTCCTTTTCTACGGAGATTATGACTATCTCGACTTCAAATCCGAGGACGTTCGCCATTGCCTTTTTTATATCGTCATAGTATCTTTTTGTTATAATTTCCTGTTTATAATCAGTCTCTATCTGAAAATATGCCTTGTCCGGCGTAAGCGTTTTAAGTTCCATGCTGCCGAACCACAGTTTCAGCGACACCTCTGAAAAATCCGACAGTATATTCGCAAGCTCATGCCTTGCAAGTTCCCATACCTCGTTTTCGTTAGCCAAGGTAACAACTTCCTTTCGTGCTGACATTAATTCATTATACATTATAACACGCCGCAAACTCTTTCGTCAAGAAGCAATCCCGACAAAAATCGTCAAAAAAACTCCCGCCTTTTCATGACGGGAGCAAACTTTATGTTTTTTACTGTTACATTACATCTCGATAACGGGAGAATATGTAAACTCACCGCTGTCGGTAACTTCCTTCATGGCGTTCTTGAACCAGAGAGTACGTGTGATGTAGTAATACGGGAAAACAAAGAATATGCCTACAAGTCCGAAAGTAATTCCGGAAAGAAGGAACCAGCCGATAAAGCTTAAATCGAGTACGAAAAGCTCGGACTTTCTGCCGTTCATTATCTTCATGGAAAGTTTGAGAGCCTCTTTTGCGGGAATTTCGGGATATTTTGCAAGTATGTAGGGCGTAAGCGCATAAGAATATCCCTTAACAATTCCGGGAATTACGAAAAGCAGGCTCCAGAGGGACGTAAACAGCGTCATCCATGCGTATCCGCCGACGCGTCTGAGATAGTATCTGCCGTCAAAGCCCTTGGTGAATATATCACCGATACCCGTCTGCATACCGTCTGACAGGCATGTAAAGTAGATTATAAGACCGAGTTCCGCCGGAAGTACAAAGAAAACGCCTATTCCGCCGATAAAGCCCGTCATTCCCGATACTGCCGAGAGAATAATGCTTACAAGCACAACCGCACCTATACAGGGCCAATAGTTGTTTGCGAGGACCTGTTTTGCCTGAGTTTTAATTTCTGCACGTGTCATATTAATGACCTCCTTTTTTATCATTATATTATCAATGTGTTTAATTGTCAACCCATTTAACCGTTTTTTCGGAACATAGAAAAAAGTTTTTGGTAAAATGTTGACAAACCGGCTCCCCCGGCATATAATATAGATACAAAGGCAAGACCTCAAACGGTTGCGCCGATATAACGATTATTGATAACCGCTACATTTGCACTGGGCGGTTATCTTGCTTTTACAGTAAAAGCTATTGCTATGATTAGTACAAAGAAAACAAATCTTATGTATTTGTTCATAACAACCACCCCCTTTCGGGAATGGCACAACCGCCGGTGAGTTTCACCGTTAAGAGATCCTGCCCTGCCGGTTTTTACGCCGACAAGAGCTATTATACACCGCAAAGAATAAAAATGCAACACCTTTCAGCCTTTCGGGTGTTGACAAATACGGAAAATTATATACTGTTTTCAGCCTTGCACTGCCGGATTTTACTCCGGCAGTACTTATTTATAATCAGCCTTTTACTTTTACATATGCCGGCAATTCCAGCTCACTGCACGCAGAAATCAATAACCTTAGCCTTATTTTTAAGGTACTCGCCCTCTCTGCCGTGGCAGCTCATAATAACTATCTGATACCTGTCGGAAATACTCAAGAGAAAATCGAGAATTCCGTGCAGTCTAACGTCGTCAAAATGTGCAAACGCGTCGTCAAAAACAAGCGTCGGGCGCTCGCTGTACAGCTTTTCGCAAAGCGATAATCTGAACGATATGTACGCAAGCTCTTTTGTACCCATGCTGAGATAATCTATCGGGCGCACCTGCGCGTCGCCGTTCTGAAGGAACGAAAGATTCATGTCGCCGTCGGGATAAAGTCCGCGGTATTTTCCGTCCGTAATGTTTCCGAATATTTCACCGGCACGCTGAGAGATCTGCGGCGCGACCGAGCTTTTCATCTCGGAATCCGCATTTTCAAGACATTCAAGCGCAAGGCTTATCTGAGCGTATCTTTCCGCAAGATATGATTTTTGCTCTTTAAGCGACAGTATTCTGCTTTCAAGTTCCGACGGTTTGGGCAGAGTCTGCGAAAGCACTGCGGCGTCTTTTTCATATTCATGGAGCTTTTCGCGCAGTCCCTCGTTTGCCTGAGTGTAAAACCTTATATCGCGGTTCACGGTATTTGCGTCCCTTACGGAAATGTTTTCGTCATACTGAGAACCGAGCTTTTCAAGTTCCGCCTTGTCGGCAGTCTGCGCAAACGCCGTATAATTTGCTTTTTTTGCATATGCGTCCTTTTCGAGTGCGTCGCAGCGCGAAATGTATTCGTGCAGCACTCCGAGCGCCTTTTCCGCGTCGCGTGAAAGCGTGTTTTCATCATACGGCGCTCCTGCTTTTTCAAGAGCGGATATAAGTTTATCCTTTACGTCCGTAAACTTCCGCACACATTCCTCATACGCGCTCACAGCGTCGGAATACAGCTTTTTATATGCGGAATTTGCGTCGGAATACATATTGTTTTCGCGAAGCACGCCGTAAAGCGCGTCGGTATCCGAAAAACCGAATTTTGACGTAAATCCGCGCAGTTGCTTTATTGTTTTTGACCTCTTTACCCAGAAGACAACCGCAATCGGTATCGTTATTACAAGCACGGTAAGAATAATTGCCGCGATCAGATACGATTTTGATTTTTTGCGGAGTTCATCAATTTTTTCGGCTGCCTCGTTTGCCGAAATGCCGAGTTCCGACAGCACTGCCGATACTTTTTTCTGATTTTCGTCGGAATACGCATCGGAATATCTTTGCTTTGCGCCGTTCATGTTCTTTTCAAGTTCCGCGCTTTTTTCGGCAAGTTCGGAGTACGCGCGGTATGTGCCCTCAAGTTCCGATACAAAATCCTTATCAGGCAAAAAAGCTCCGTTTGACGCAGATCTTCTTGTTTCGGTAAGCGCGTTTCTCGCGTCGTTAAAGTCTTTTTCAAGGATAGAAAGCCTGTTCAGCTTTTCCTTTGCGTCAAGGCACTGCAAATTAAAGCTTTCTTTTTCGAGGACTTCAAGCTTTTGCTTGTTTGACTCGATTTTTTTCTTGGTTTCGTTAAGATTAAACTCAGCCGAAAGCAGTTTTTTGTGACCTTCGCCGCACTTTTCCTTTTTCAGCGTTAGTTCGGTAAGCTCTGCGTCAACGGAATATATTTTTCCGGTATTTCCTCTGATTCCCAAAAGCTCTTTTTTTGCCTTAGTCAGCTTTTCGATTGCCGCAGCCGCGTCAATATTCTCGTCCGCCGAACCCGCCATGTTTCTTATGGCGTCATCAAGCTCCCCGCTGTCGGAAAATATCACGTCCGCCTGTCCCGTATAGGCGGTCTTTTTGTATGCCGTTTCGTCAAGTCCGTAAAACAGCTCTCCTGCACAGTCTGAAGAAAAGGGCGTGTTTGCGCTGCTGTCTATTATCGCACTCTGCGCGCGTGCGGCATTTTTTCTCAGAGCCGTAAGCTTTTTGCCGTCGGACAGCGTAAAGTCCATTTCACCCGAAACTGTGTTCCCGTCCCACGGCGTATACAGCTTTTTTTCGTTTTCTCCGAGTGAGCGTCTGCTTTTCGGCATTCCGTAAAGCATATATTTTATAAACGCGCCGACGGTGCTTTTGCCCGCTTCATTTTTGCCCTGTATTACGGTTATGCCGTCATCGAGAGTTATCTCGGTGTCCTTTAATTTTCCGAAAGAATCAATTTTAAGCTTATTTATCTTCATATGCTTTTCAATATCCTTTGCGCCGCAAATATAAGATCAAGGTCTTTCAAAAATATCGTCAAGATCAAAGTCAAGCCCGCCGTCGCCGTTTTTCTTATCGTTTTCGTTCTGAGCCTGTTTCTTTTCGCGAAGGCTTTTTGCGGTCTGTACGTCGGTCACGCCGTTATTGTACCAGTCCTCTATTATCTTTGACATATATTGAACGGACGGTTTTGAAATGCTGTTTACGGTAAGCTCATAGGCATATTCTATAAGCTCGTTTTTTGTGCGGTAAACGTTTGCCCATGTGTTCACAAGCTTGCTTTCGGCTTTGGTAAGCGCCCTGTCCGCTCCGATTATGCGCTTGACGCTGTTCTCGCACTCGGCGTATCTTCTCTTTGACGCGTAATAGCTCTCAAGCTCTTTATATGTAACGACGCCGTCCTCATGTATTCCTATTGCCGTGCGTTCGATATACTTTAACGACTTTTTGCCTTTTTCCGCGCAGTGTGCGATAATTCCCATTATTACGTCGCACTGCATACCCAGACAATCGTAAAGATAGAGCAGCGACGCGGTTTTTGACGAATTAAGCAGTTCACCAAGCGTATGCTCGGCATAATTTACAAGCTGCTTGAATTCCGAATCGTTTTTGAGCGCCTCGGCAACGTCTTTGGTATCGTAATCCACGGAATGAGGCTTTGATACGGCACTGTTCGCGTTTTCTTCTGCGGCAGACGCACTGTTTTCGCTATGTACTTCGGGCGGAATTTCTCCGTCCGCGTTATTATTTGGTTTATCTTTCGCCGCAGTCTGCGTATTATCCTGTCCGTCCTCAATTTCCGAGATAATGCCCGTGCCTCTCCAGAAAGCAAGCGCCGCGTTTACGACAGCCGTGCTCTCGGAGATTGCCTCCGCAGCCTTTTGCACGTCAAATTCGCCGTTCATGTTCGCAAAAATGTACATTATCAGCTTTGACTCGGCTTTTTTTGCGGATTTCAGGTATTTAATAACGCTTTTCGGCATGACAAAAATGCCGTCGGTTTCACAATTCTTTATTTTCATACCGTTCAGACTTTCTTTTGGGTTTTATTATGCTCTGTCACAGTTCCATGATTATGGGAAGTATCATGGGCTTTCTCTTGGTTATGGAATAGATATAGTTTGTAAGAACGTCCTTGACCTTGCCTTTGATCGCGTTCCACTCGTCAACGTCGTTGTCAAAGCAGTATTGCAGGGTTTCGGCTGCCTTCTGCTTGAGTCCCGACATAAGCTCCTCGGACTCCTTGACGTATACAAATCCTCTCGAAACAATATCGGGTCCCGAAAGTATCTCTCTGTCCTCGGTGCTGACCGTCGCAACGACGACTATAAGTCCGTCCTGTGCAAGATGACGTCTGTCGCGCAATACGACGCTTCCGACATCTCCTACGCCGAGTCCGTCTACAAGAACCTTTCCCGACGGCACTTTTTCAACACTTCTGAACACATTTTCGCCTATTTCGATTACGTTTCCTATTTCGGCTATCATCATGTTTTCCGCCGGTATTCCCATATCCCTTGCAAGTTCGCAGTTGCGCTTTAAGTGTCTGTACTCACCGTGTATCGGAATAAAATATTTGGGCTTTGTGAGCAGCTGCATTATTTTAAGTTCTTCGGCGCACGCGTGTCCCGAAACATGGACGTCCGCAACCTCGTCGTTAAGCAAAGTAACGCCCTTTTTGAGAAGATCGTTTGTAATCTTTGTGACAAGCTTTTCGTTTCCGGGTATCGTCGACGCGCTTATTACAACAAGGTCGTCAGAACCCAGAGTTATCTTGTCATGCTCCGACGCCGCCATTCTCGAAAGCGCGCTCATAGGTTCGCCCTGAGTTCCGGTGGTGACGACGGTAAGCTCGTTCATCTTATATTTCTTAATATCGTTTATATCAATGAGCGTTCCTTCGGGTATATCCATATAGCCGTATTTTACCGCGGCATTGACAATAGTAAGCATACTTCTTCCCGAAAGCGCGACTTTTCTGCCGTACTTATGCGAAAAGTTTATGATCTGCTGAACGCGGTGTACGTTTGACGAGAAAGTGGCTATAATAATGCGCTTGTCCATGTTGCGCATGAAAATATCGTCAAGCGACTTTCCTACCGTGCGTTCGGACATGGTATATCCGTTTCTTTCGGCGTTGGTGGATTCGAGAAACAGCGCAAGCACGCCCTCTTTTCCGAGTTCCGCAAAGCGCGCGAGATTTATCGGCTCTCCCTGTATCGGAGTAAGATCTATCTTGAAATCTCCAGAAAATACAAGCGTTCCCGCTTCGCACGTCACCGCAATGGCGCAGGAGTCCGCAATCGAGTGGTTTACTCTTATAAATTCAACGGTGAACGCGCCGAGTTTCAGTTTATCGCCCGCGTTTACCTGATTTAAAGACACGGAACCTAAAAGTCCGTGTTCCTCAAGTTTTGATTCGACAATTCCGAGCGAGAGCAGAGTTCCGTAAACCGGAGCGTTCGCCATTCTCAGGACATACGGGAACGCGCCTATATGATCCTCGTGTCCGTGGGTTATAAGATAACCGCGCAGCTTGTCTATGTTTTCTTCTATATATGTCGTATCGGGTATTACAAGGTCAACGCCCGGCATACTTTCGTCGGGAAATCCGAGACCTGCGTCAATAACTATCATGTCGTTTTCGTATTCGACGACGGTCATGTTTTTTCCTATTTCTCCGAGACCTCCGAGAGGTATGACCTTAACCTTTGTCATGTTCTGCTTTTTATTGCCTTTTGATCTTGTTCTCGGCATAAAAACACCTTTCCTTTCAATATTAAATGTGAAAATTTATTTATGTACTGCGGTGCCGCAAAAGACACGCCGCGTAAATTGACGCAAAAAAACACACGCCCGAAAAAAACGCACATAAAAACGGGAGCTTTTTCATTATTGCCTTTTTTAACAGAGAGCGCAAAGCAATTCACCGCTGAAAAAAGAGAACAGCGACAAAAAGGGGTTGCTTTTTTACGAAGATACAGCATTAGACCGTAGTACCGTTTCTCCGCGCCGTGGGCAAATCTGTGTACGAGTCCGCTTTTTGCGGCACATAAGACCTGCGTTACTTCCGTGCAAGTCTATCCGTATAATATTATGCACCATTTTTACTCATAAGTCAACAGGCTTATAAAAGTTTACAAACAACCGCAAAAGATATGCGCGAAAAACAGCCCGATACACATGGCAAAAAGCACGCATATCGGGCAAGATTCATACTTAAATTAACGTTTTTCTCAATAGAACGTCGCAACGGGATTTTCGGGTTCTGTCGATTTTGAAATTTCCGACGCCGTAAGAACAGGACCTGCCTTGCTCTTATAGACGCGGTGTTTTTCCATTGATATTTTCGCCGTCAGGTCAACCCAGTCGCCCTGCGAAAAATCGAGAGCCTTATCTGTTCTGCAAAGCAGACCTTTATACGCAATATCCGCCTCGCAGCACGTCATGATGCGTCTGCCGACGACAATCTCGCTCTTTGCGTTTATAAGCTTGTTTCTTGCGACAAGAGCGTGAATTTTGACGGTCTTGCCTATATAATCGTTTGTGTTCTCGGCAAAATCGCGGTACCAAAGTCCGAAATCCTCGTCCTTTATTACGATTACGTCGGCGTTCTTGTCAAACGGCAGCGGATCTTCGATATCGTCGTATTCCACCTGTCCGTCCGCATATTCATATGCGATGTCGGCTTTTCTCGTCACCGAACGCACTATCTTATGCAGCGCAAGTTTATCGAAATTCTTCTTTGCGCGGTTGAAAATGCATATTTCGCAGCTCTTGAGCTTATCTCCTACAAGGCTTCTCATGTTCGCGTTGTAGTTTTCAAAGGTATTTGCGTCCGCGAACATCATTTCCTGATAAACTATCCAGCCCTCGGGAAGATTTTTATAAAGCTCGTCAAGCATCCACATTCCGTTATACTCTATGAGCACTCTCTCGGCGTTTGCGTCACGTCTCAGTTTTTCAAGATTTTCCGCCGTAAGCTCCGACTTGTCCTCAAGCGTCGCAATCGTCACGTTCTGTCCCGAAAACGAGGACATATCGTATTCTTCCTCGCCTTCCTCGCAGACAAGCAGCAGCATTTTTTCGCCCTTGTTAAAACCCGAATCTTCGAGAGTTTCCTGTATGAATTTTGTCTTTCCGGCTTCGAGAAAGCCGGTGAAAAGATAAACCGGTATTTCCATTATACTTTACCCGTATTTCAAAGATTTTTTACTTTGCGGCGACTCCGAAAAGCGCGGCAAGCTTATTTTCGTCGATCTTAGAACCGATAACGCAGATTCTTCCCGTAATATCGGCGCTGCCGCTTCTTACGTCGGGACAGCCCGGAACATAGTCGTAGTGTATCCAGCCGCCGTTTGCGTTTTCGACAATACCCTTTGCTCTGAGTATCGTGCCGTATTCGTCAGCATTCTCGAGAGCCTTTAAGCAGTCAAGTATCTGTTCGGGCGTAAATTTATGCGTTGTTTCAACGCCCCAGCTTGTAAACACCTCATCAGCGTGGTGATGATGGTGGTGTCCGTGGCAGCATTCTCCGTCATGGTCGTGATGATGATGTTCGTGTTCGTCCTCATCGTCGTGGTCATGATGGCAGCACTCGTGATCATGATCGTGGTCATGGTGATGTTCGTGCTCATCGTCGTCATCGTCATGGTGGTGATGATGTCCGCAGCAGCACTCATCATCGTCGTCATCATCATGATCGTGGTGGTGATGATGCTCATGTTCGTCCTCATCGTCATCATGGTGATGATGTTCATGCTCCTCGTGTTCAAGGCGTTCAAGCTCTTTTTCGAGTGTGCTTCTGTTTTCCATGGCGGAAACTATCTGCTCACCGGAAAGCTCGTCCCAGGGAGTTGTAATTATAACGGCGTCCTTGTTATGCTCGCGAAGAAGCGCAACTGCGGCGTCGATCTTATCCTGCGGAACGTTATCGGTACGGCTGAGAATAATCGTGCAGGCATTTTCAACCTGATCGTTATAAAACTCGCCGAAATTCTTCATATACATTTTGCACTTTGTAACGTCGGCAACCGTGGTAAACGAACCGAGAACAGCACCCGAAGCACCTGCGTCGCGAACCGCTCTTATAACGTCGCTGAGCTTGCCGACGCCCGACGGCTCGATAAGGATTCTGTCCGGCTTATATTCGTCGATAACCTGTTTGAGCGCCTTTGTAAAGTCGCCGACAAGGCTGCAGCATATACAGCCCGAATTCATTTCGTTTATCTGCACACCGGAATCCTTCAAAAATCCGCCGTCAATGCCTATTTCGCCGAACTCGTTTTCTATAAGCACGAGTTTTTGGTTTTTATATCCCTCTTTAATGAGTTTTTTGATAAGCGTTGTCTTTCCGGCACCGAGAAATCCCGAAAAAATATCAATGGTAGTCATGTTTAAACATCTCCGTTTAATAAAAATAATTTCCCTGAATAGCATTATACTACGTGTTGCATTTTATGTCAACAAACGTGCGAAAGATTTAAATTTCAAAACGTCAAATTTTAACACAAAGTGTGATTACGGCTGAAAATTTTCCGGATATTTCCGTCGAAAACAGAAAAACCGCAGCCGGAAACCCGACCGCGGTCAAAAAAGCATTTTTTATTTTAGCCGTTATGCTGAAATTACTTGATTTCAACAGTTGCGCCGGCTGCAACGAGCTGTTCCTTGAGCTTGTCAGCCTCTTCCTTGGAAACGCCTTCCTTGAGAGCCTTAGGAGCGGACTCAACGAGATCCTTAGCTTCCTTAAGACCGAGACCGGTGATTTCACGAACAACCTTGATAACGCCAAGCTTGGAAGCGCCTGCGTCTGCGAGGATTACGTTGAACTCGGTCTGCTCCTCAGCTGCTGCTGCGGGAGCTGCTGCGCCGCCTGCTACTGCTACGGGTGCTGCGGATACGCCGAATTCCTCTTCGAGTGCCTTTACAAGGTCTGCAAGTTCAAGTATGGTAAGTGTCTTGATTTCTTCAAGAATCTGAAGTGACTTTTCTGATGCCATTTTAAATTACCTCCGTTTTTTCAAAAATTATTTTTTCAGCCGGGACTTTTAAAGTGCGTATATTTCACGCTAAGCCGCCCGTGCGAAGCTTATTCTGCGGCAGGAACGCCGCCTTCCTTGTCGATCTTTGCCTGAAGTACGTAAGCAAGACCGTACAGAGAACCCTGAATGCTGCCGAGTATCTTTCCGATAAGAACTTCCTTTGAAGGAATCTTGGAAAGAGCTTCAACCTCTTTAGCGTCCATGATCTCGCCGTCCATGATACCGACCTTTACTTTGAAGGTCTCGTTGTCCTCAGCGAATTTGCAGAGGATCTTTGCAGGAGCGAGCGGATCTTCATTGCTGAGTGCGAAAGCAGTCATACCTTCAAGGAAAGGCTCGAAACCGCTTATACCTGCGATATCTGCCGCCTTCTTGATGTAGGTGTTCTTGATTACGGTGTAATCAACGCCTGCCTTGCGGAGCTCAGCTCTGAGTGCTGTGTCCTTGTCAACAGTGATTCCGCAGTAGTCAACGATAACACCGCTCTTGGCGTTCTTCATCTTTTCTGCGAGTTCTGCGACCATTTTCTGCTTCTGTTCAAGAATCTTTGCGCTTGGCATATGTTCACCTCCCAAATAAAAAATGCCCTTTTTTCGACCATAGAAAAAGGACAATGTACGGGAGAATATTTTACGATATTCTTTAAATTACATCTTCCTCGACAGGCGGTCTTAACCGTTAGAGTGCATTGCACTGCCTGTTTTCTCAGGTCAACGTGAGTATGATACCACAGTTTTATATATTTGTCAAGTGGTTTTATCAATATTTTTTGCCGTCATAAAAGTTTTTATAAAAAGCTGTTGACAAAACCGTATGCGCGGCATATAATATAAGTACAAAGGCAAGACCTCAAACGGTTGTGCCGAAATGTTTAGTTTAAAGTAACCGTTACATTTGGACTATGGGGCGGTTAGTTTACTTTTATTGATAAAGCTATCGCTATGATAAGGTACAAAGAAAACAAATCCTATGTATTTGTTCATAACAACCACCCCCCTTTCGGGAATGGCACAACCGCCGGTGATATCCACCGTTAAGAAATCCTGCCCTGCCGGTTTTTACACCGGCAGGTTTTATTATATACTCGGCTTATATATTTGTCAAATGCTTTTACGGCGCGCCGTCACAGAATTTCCCGCAGCTTATCGAGAAACGCCTCTTCGCCGAATGTATTAATCTTGAAAAACATGGCTTGGCTGCCGCCGGAGGTTATTGCGGAGAGATACACCTTTCCGTCGGTTCCGAAAAGCGTTACATTCATGCTGACGCGGTTCTTTCCGAGATAGCTGTACCGCTCAAAAACCCTGACGCTGCACCTTGCGCCGTCAATATAAAAGTCGCTGGAATCTTCAAGGCTTGCCGAAATGCTGCCGCCGAGGATTCCGTTTTCTATTTTCCGCAGTATCTCACTGAAACTGCCGTTTATTGTCATTTCAAGCTTTGCCATGGTGTCTCTCACTTTCTCCACAAAACAGTACGCGGTTAATTTCGGTTATTTCATGGGGTTCTTTTGCCTCAAAGCCTATTTCGATAAGCTCCGGGAAAAATCGGCTCACCGACTGCGGCGATTTTACAAGTTCAAGCTTTTTCTGCTTATCCAGGCGCTTTATTCTGTACTCAAGCTTTGCCGCGCCGCCGAGATTCTGCGTTTCCCACAGTGCCTCAAGCCGAAGTGCGACATGACTTTTGGTATATTTTGCGCCCGACTTGTTTATATGCTCAGAAATACGCTTTTTTACATCAGCCGCAATGCCGGTATACAGAGTATTACCTTCGCAAAGCAGCATATACACATAAGCCATGGCGCAAAACTCCCGTTATTTATTCTCAGAACTGATTTTTCATAACCGCACCGCGGTCTGCACCCGATACAAGCTTTGAATATCTCGCAAGCCAACCCGTCTTTATGTTAGGCTCGGGCTTTACGTACTCTGCTTTTCTCTTTGCAAGCTCATCTTCCGAAACAAGAACGTTTATAGACGCATTCGGAATGTCAATTTCAATCATATCGCCCTCTTTTACAAGGCCGATAGGGCCGCCGTTTGCGGCTTCGGGACAAACATGACCTATTGACGCGCCGCGGCTTGCTCCCGAAAAACGTCCGTCGGTGATAAGAGCAACCGTCTTGTCAAGTTTCATACCTGCAAGCGCGCTTGTGGGATTGAGCATTTCTCTCATTCCGGGACCTCCGACAGGGCCTTCGTAACGTATAACTACAACGTCGCCGTCAACTATCTTTCCGTTATATATTGCGTCTATCGCCTCGTCCTCGCTGTTGAACACGCGTGCGCGTCCGGTATGCTTTAACATTTCGGGTGCAACGGCGCTCCGCTTTACAACGCAGCCGTCCGGTGCAAGATTTCCCCAGAGTATCTGTATTCCTCCGGTCTTGCTGTACGGGTTGTCAAGCGGACGGATATTATCGGTGTTCTTTATATACGCGCCCTTTACGTTTTCGCCTACCGTCTTTCCCGTAACCGTAAGAGCAGACGGATCTATAAGTCCGCCCTTTATAAGCTCTGCCTGAACCGCGGGGATTCCGCCTGCCGCGTCAAGATCGGTTATATGCGTAGCACCTGCCGGGGCAAGATGACACAGGTTCGGAACCTTTTCGCTGGTTTCGTTAAAGAGTTTAAGGTCGAAGTCAACGCCTGCCTCATTTGCTATGGCAAGCAGATGAAGAACGCTGTTTGAGCTGCAGCCGAGCGCCATATCACAGGCAAGCGCGTTAAGCAGCGACTTCTTATTAATGATCTGACGTGCGGTAATGCCCTTGTTTACCATATCCATAATCGCCATACCTGCGTGCTTTGCAAGCATTATACGCTTATTGCTTACGGCTGCGACGGTTCCGTTGCCGGGAAGAGCTATACCGATAGCCTCGCACAGGCAGTTCATGCTGTTTGCGGTATACATTCCGGCGCAGCTTCCGCAGCCGGGACAAGCTCCTGTCTCACATTCGTGAAGTTTTTCTTGGTCTATGATACCTGCCTTATATGCGCCGACAGCCTCGAACAGCTTTGAAAGGCTGACCTCCTGTCCGTCGTATGTACCCGGAAGCATAGGGCCGCCGCTGCAAACGACAGCCGGAATATCAAGTCTTACGGCAGCCATTACCATGCCGGGCACTATTTTGTCGCAGTTGGGCACAAGCACGAGTCCGTCGAGCTGATGAGCCATTGTCATGGTTTCAACGCTGTCCGCGATAAGTTCTCTGCTTGCGAGTGAATATTTCATGCCGACGTGTCCCATTGCAATGCCGTCGCAAACGCCTATGGACGGTATAAGCACTGGTGTGCCGCCCGCCATTCTTACGCCTGCCTTTACAGCTTCGGCAATTTTATCGAGATGAATATGTCCCGGAACAATTTCGCTGTGTGCGCTGACTACTCCGATAAGCGGACGTTCAAGTTCTTCTTCGGTATAGCCCATTGCATAGAATAAGCTTCTGTTGGGCGCTCTCTCGGCGCCTTTTTTTACGTTATCGCTGCGCATAATATTTATATCCTTTCGAGTTAAGCGGTATAATTGTGTAAAAAGAACCGCCCAAAAATATATTTACTTCCGGGCGGCTGATAAACTGTTTTACGATGTTTTTACTTTTTGAGCCAGCTCATCATCTTTCTGAGCTCTCCGCCTACCTTTTCAAGCAGATGCTCGCTTTCGATTCTGCGCTTTGCAAGGAACTTTGCCTTTCTGCCGGACGAGAACTCGGTCATAAACTCGGAAGCGAATGTACCGTCCTGGATCTCTCCGAGAACTTTCTTCATTTCCTTTCTGGTTTCGTCTGTGATAAGGCGCTTTCCTGTTCTGTAATCGCCGTATTCTGCGGTGTTGGAGATAGAATATCTCATCTTTGCAAAGCCGCCCTGGTTGATAAGGTCAACGATAAGCTTCATTTCATGGATACATTCAAAGTATGCCATTTCAGGCTCATATCCTGCCTCAACGAGAGTTTCAAAGCCTGCCTTCATGAGCTCTGTTACGCCGCCGCAGAGAACGCACTGTTCGCCGAAGAGG